>Ga0163111_10000010_pt1 | contig 157247 bp, 129 predicted proteins | sample CRUFie1St18metaG_FD_109645 | JGI IMG/M metagenome (GOLD analysis project Ga0163111, IMG submission 109645) | Marine microbial communities from the Costa Rica Dome - CRUD Field 142mm St18 metaG | ecosystem: Environmental > Aquatic > Marine > Oceanic > Photic zone | place: Costa Rica: the...
CGCGTGTCCGAAGTCATATCCGCCTGTGATGTTGACCAATCTTTTGGACACTACCCCCGAATACGTTAGCGGATATGGCTTCAGACGCGCGTTTTGCCACAACATCACCGCTGATGTTGTAGCAAGACACGTGGATGAACACAATTACAGCGGTGATGTTGTACCCATCCGTCGGTTCCCCCCTCTACATCACCAACGTATTCGTGCCCAGACGTGCGTCTGAGTACACATACAGCAACGAATATGACCCCAGACGTATGTCTCGGTACAACATCACCACGGATGTTGCTCCTGACCCAAGGTTTTTATGTATTGTTAAATTGCATGAGAGCCTCCAAAAAGCTTTCGAATGGCTTGAGCCTTTATGAGGGTTTCTTCATATTCTGCTTCTGGTTGAGAATCATAGGTAATGGCTCCTCCAACATGATAAGAAAGCTTCTGATGTTGAGCATCATATATAAGGGAACGGATAATGACATTAAAATCGAAGTCGCCCTTAGGAGTAATATACCCAATTGAGCCTGCATACATTCCCCTTTGGATGGGTTCATATCGGTCAATGAGGTTCATTGCCATTACCTTTGGAGCTCCTGTCATAGAGCCTGGAGGAAACGTATTGGCAATCACATCGGTTGCAGAAAGTTCTGGGCGTTTCTCGCCCTGTATCGTGGAAACCATCTGATGAACTTGAGGAAAACTTTGGATTTCAAACAGATGGGGAACAGATACCGAATTAGTTCGACTTGATTTATATATATCATTTCTTGTCAGATCAACAATCATGATATTCTCAGCCTGTTCTTTTGAGGAGGTTTGGAGGTAGCGAATATTGGTCTGGTCTTCTTCAGGAGTTTTGCCTCTAGCAGAGGTGCCTTTAATAGGTTGGGAGATAATGCGGTTTCCTTTTAGTTGTAGGAAACGTTCTGGAGACGCGCATATGAGGGTATGTTGGTCAAATTGAAAGTAAGCAGCAAAGGGGACTGGAGACAGTTCGATAAGTTTCTGATAATACCAGGCAGGTTGTTCGAGTGTATATTCTGCTAAAAAGGCTTGTGCTAGGTTGATTTCATAGCAATCGCCAGCAGCTATATGCTCGCGTAAAGCTTCAATGGTTTCGATATAGGATTTCTTTGAGAAGGTTGGGAGAAAGGTAGGAGGGGCTTGATTGGGGGGGAGGAGGGGAGGCGTTTGAAGTACTTCCTCATATACTTGATTCGCATCTATCGATTCAATATAGAGGATCTGTTGAGCACGTTTGATATATAAGATATGTTTGGGTTCAAAGAAGGCTATATCAGGGAAGGATGTATAAGCAGGCTTGTTTGCTTCTACAGAAGTTTCTAAGGTCTTTCGAAGCCTGTAGGTTAAGACTCCCATGAGAAAAGGGCGATTGGTTGCTTCTTGGGTCTTTGTTAATGCTTGGTAGTTTGTGATGGTTCGGGTTGAGAGTTGGTTCGCAACGCCCATAAGTAGTTCATACTCTCCATATTGATCAACAGTAGAGTTACAATTGTCTACCACCATTGCATAAGGGAACTGACTTGCCCATGCGATGAGTCTCTGTTTACATACTTGTACATCGTGAATCGGGAATGAGCGGGTAAGGCTGGTGTTCGTTTGCTTCATGCAGGGTACAGTTAGGGGTACAATTTCTACAAATGATCAGGGATTTATAGCCTAATAAAGAAAAAAGATGTACCTGAGAGCATGTTTTCTCAGATACATCTTTTCCGATGGTTTTCAATACGAAGGGTATGTATGCTTAATTGACTTGTAGAAGGGCTTTTCGTTTAAAAATTTGCTTTCTATCTGGGCCAACAGATACATAGGTCACAGGAACTTGAAGGTATTCCTCAATGTATTGTATATATGCTTGTAGCTGATGAGGGAGTTCGGCTTCATCGGTACAATCCGTAATGTCGACACTCCAACCAGGGAAGTTGTCATATGCAGGACTCGTTTCAAGATAGGTTCCAGGACGTCGATACCGTACATTCCCCTGATCCGTTTTATACGATGTACAAGCAGAAATTTCTTCTACGCAAGAAAGCACATCCGCTTTTGTCATGATAAGTTCTGTAACTCCATTGACGAGTACGGCGTATCGAAGGAGAGGAAGGTCAATCCAACCGCATCTACGTGGGCGACCAGTAGTGGCTCCAAACTCCGAACCTGTCTTGCGGAGTAACTCTCCAGTTTCGTTATGTAACTCAGTAGGGAAAGGGCCTCCTCCAACACGGGTTGCATATGCTTTAAAGATGCCATATACGTTGCGGATTTGTGAAGGCGCAACTCCTAGGCCTGTACATGCACCTGCTGTACAGGTATTAGAACTCGTTACATAAGGATAGCTCCCAAAGTCTACGTCTAATAGAGACCCTTGTGCACCTTCTGCCAATACCGTTTTACCATTTGCCAATGCATCTTGGACATATTCTGTACAATCAATGAGTTGTAGAGAACGTAAGAAGTCAAATGCTTCTTGTAATCCTTGTTCGGCTTCCTTCAAGTCATAGGCAAAATCATAGGTTTTGAGGATTCGTTCGTGCCGTTCGACTGCAGCCTTGTACAACTGGTCAAAGTCGGGTCTAAGGAGATCCCCTACTCTTAAGCCTTTTCTGCCTGTTTTATCTGTATATGTTGGGCCAATCCCTTTAAGGGTTGATCCGATTTTGGCTTTACCCATTGCCATCTCATATGCCTTGTCAAGGAGTTTATGAGTGGGGAGGATCAGGTGAGCATGACGAGAAATTAGGAGGCGATTCGTCATTTCGGGTAAGGTGGGTTGTAAGGCTACAATTTCCCTACGTAGCGTAATAGGATCGAGCACCACCCCATTCCCAATAATACACATTGTATCTTTTTCGAAGATACCTGAAGGAATGAGATGGAGTACATATTTCTTTCCTTCGATGACGAGCGTGTGCCCAGCGTTTGGCCCACCTTGAAAGCGAGCAACAATATCGTAGTGTGGGGCAAACACATCCACGACCTTTCCTTTTCCTTCATCGCCCCATTGGAGCCCAAGAAGTACATCTACAGCCATATTGGTATAAAAATAGAATAAGTAAACTATCCGAAGAGACCTTTACATAGATTGGTATGCTTTCGTGGCTTCTTCGATAGATGTATAAGTAGAAAAAATAGTATTCAGCTTGGTGATAATCAGTAGGTTTTTGACATAATTGGACGGATTAGATAGGAACAATTCCCCACCTACTTTGCGAGCCTTGCTAAGTAAGGTGATGAGTACGCCCAACCCACTGCTATTAATATGTTTTAGCTCTCCTAGGTCGATGATAATTTTTCGAATTTGATCTTCTTCTAGGATTTCGTTGAAGGATTCGACGATTGGTACTCCATCATGTTCTCCAATGAGATTCCCTGAGAGTTGGTAAATTCCAATGTCATCTAGCTGTTTGTATGAAAATGTCATAGGTATATTGAAAACTTGTACAGAAAGTATAGATAGAACAATGCACTATTTAATGGGATTTTCGTCGCAGCCATTCGCACATTCGCCATACAGTGCTAAGGATCGATAGGCTACCTTAAAGTTGAGCAATTCGGCTATGGTTCTTTCGATTTCACCAATTCGGGGATCGCAGAATTCCATTACCTTTCCACATTTTATACAGATTGCATGCTCATGTTGCTTAAATCCATAGGATTTTTCATAGAGAGCATGATTGGTTCCAAACTGATGGCGTTTGACCAAGTCACATTCTACAAGAATATCCAAAGTGTTGTATACAGTGGCACGACTTACACGATAGTTTTTGTTCTTCATATGGATGTATAGGGATTCTACATCAAAATGATCCGAACGACTATACACCTCTTCAAGTATGGCAAATCTTTCAGGGGTCTTTCGTTGCCGCTTTTGGTCAAGATATCTAGAGAATATTCCCTTTACTTCATCAATTTTGGCCTTTTGCAGGGATGGATGCGTTTCTGGCATATTGATTATATTCTTCTTTGGGTAAGCTCTGCTCACTCACTAAGTAGAGGGCAGACAGGTAAAAATACATAAAATACAGGATAGAGTAAATGACATAAGGGATTAAACTTTCACTATCTGATGATTCTCATTGAGAAAGCAGCGAAAGGTTAATCCCTTATGAAGTGCTTGGGTATGCAAATTCGAATAAATGGAGTAAGCGTATGGAGCTATCTTGTACGTCTTCTATATTTCTCCTTTTTTCGTTTGTCTTCTTGCATCACTTGTACAATTGCCCAATAGCTAAAATAAAACCCTCCTATTAGAATTGCGACTAGAAAAATGATTGGGACGAAATTCATAGGCTTATATATGTTAAGGTTTTGTTAACAATAAGCTACGAAAATATGATGTACTAATCAACTATTTGCATAAAATATGGCAATATGATGGAGTTCTTGATAGCCGTTAGCTCCTGAAAGCAAGAAAAGGCTGCCTTGATATACAAGACAGCCTTCTAAGGTTTATACAAAAAAGCTCAAAAGTGTTTCTGTATAGAGCTTATGAGATTACATCATTCCACCCATTCCACCATGTCCGTGGTGAGGCATTCCGCCACCACCTTTGTCTTCTTCTGGCTCATCAGTGATAACACACTCAGTAGTCAAGAGAAGCCCAGCAATAGAAGCTGCATTCTCCAATGCACTACGTGTTACCTTAGTTGGGTCAATAATCCCTGTTTCGAAGAAGTTCTCGTATACTTCTGTACGGGCATTGAATCCATAAGCGATATCATCTGTTTCGAGAATCTTGTTTAAGATTACACCAGACTCTAGACCAGCATTCTCAACGATTAATCGCAGAGGCTCTTCCAAAGCGCGACGAACGATTGATACTCCTACGCCTAAATCTCCTTTTAACAATTTGTCATTGATTCCACCACGTCCTTTTTTGAGGTGACGAATACAACGAACAAGTGCAACTCCTCCTCCAGGGATAATACCTTCTTCAACTGCTGCTTTAGTTGCGTGTAGGGCGTCATCCACACGGTCTTTCTTTTCCTTCATCTCAACTTCTGTTGCAGCACCTACGTACAATACTGCGACCCCACCAGAAAGTTTTGCCAATCGCTCTTGAAGCTTCTCCTTATCGTATTCAGAAGTAGTGGAGTTGATTTGCTCCTTAATCTGATTTACACGTGCCTTGATGTTTGATTCATCGCCTTCTCCATCAACGATAGTCGTATTGTCTTTGTCAATGGTAATTTTCTTAGCACGGCCTAGCATTGCGAGAGAGGTATTTTCAAGCTTATATCCTCTTTCTTCAGATACAACCATACCACCTGTAAGGATAGCAATATCTTCGAGCATCGCTTTTCTACGGTCTCCAAATCCTGGAGCTTTTACAGCTGCTACTTTTAAAGAACCTCGGATTTTATTTACAACCAATGTTGCAAGTGCTTCCCCGTCTACATCTTCGGCAATGATAAGCAAAGGTCTTCCTGTTTGTACCGTTTGCTCCAATACAGGAAGAATATCTTTCATTTGTGATATCTTCTTGTCGAATAGAAGGATGAATGGGTTATCCAATTCAACATGCATCTTCTCGGCATTGGTTACGAAGTAAGGAGAAAGGTAACCACGATCGAATTGCATTCCTTCTACAACATCTAATGTTGTTTCGAGTCCTTTTGCTTCTTCAACAGTAATTACACCATCTTTTCCTACTCTCTCCATTGCATCGGCGATTAACTCTCCGATTTCGCTATCATTATTTGCAGAGATTGTTGCTACTTGAGCGATTTCCTTAGAATCACTGATAGTTTTAGAAAGTTTCTTGAGTTCTTTAACCACAACTTTAGTTGCTTCCTCAATTCCTTTCTTCAATTCCATTGGGTTTGCGCCTGCAGTAACATTTTTTAACCCTTCTCTAACGATGGCTTGTGCAAGAACTGTCGCAGTTGTTGTTCCGTCTCCAGCGATATCTGCTGTACGAGAAGCAACTTCTTTCACCATTTGTGCACCCATATTTTCGATTGGCTCTGCCAATTCGACTTCTTTTGCTACAGTAACTCCATCTTTTGTAATGGCAGGTGCGCCAAATTTCTTATCAATAACTACGTTACGGCCTTTTGGCCCAAGTGTAACTTTTACGGCATTGGCAAGCGCATCAACCCCTTTTTTTAGTTTGCTTCTTGCGTCAGATTGAAATTCAATTCGTTTCGCCATGTGTGCTTATGAGAATTTTAAAAATATTAGACTAAATAGTGAGAAAAATTAGAATCGCGCTAAAACATCAGACTCACGCATGATAAGGTAGTCTGATCCATCGATAGAAATCTCCGTTCCAGCGTATTTACCATAGAGTACTATATCTCCGACCTTGAGCGTCAATGGCTCATCTTTTTTTCCAGGTCCTACTGCTACAACTGTTCCTTTTTGAGGCTTCTCTTTTGCTGTATCAGGGATGATAATACCCAACTTGGTCTTTTGTTCAGCAGGAGCGGGTTCGACAACTACTCTATCTGCCAAAGGTAAAATGTTTAATGACATAGCTTACTGGGATTTATAAAATTCTAATGTACACGTAGCGAATGACGAAAAATATGCCACGACTTTGTGAGGTGACATTATTTCAAAGGCGGTGAAAAATTGTCATAACGGAATGACAAAATGATTTGTTGGATGAATTCGAAGAATTTTGTTAGACATATTTATAGGCTTATTAGGATTTAGGAACGGACAATATGCCAGCCTTAGCCATACCACTATTATTAGGAGAGAAGAATACATGGCTAATATATCTTCAATCTGTTTTGATATATGATAGTTTTTCTGCTCATAACACGTCTCTGAGGGAACGAGGGCTAAGCAATAGGAATTGACAATCTATTGCTATCTCTCTGTGGGTAGGCCTACAATAAACCTAAGAACTCAATAATCGATTGCCAACTTATGTATAGGGTATACCTGTATTCGTTTAATTTAGATGTTATAGCCTATGTATTGTTTGATTGATTTAAGCTCGTTTCTTTCTGAAAGACTAGAGAGATGTAGTTGTATACAGAGGCTTTGTATCGTTGAGAGGATTACAAAGCACTATGGTGTGCTAAGTGTGGTGTATACGTTTGAATATATAAGAAAGGGATTGTAGCATTTTGACTCATAACAAGCATAAAGGATTGTGCTTGTTTACAATTTACTATCTGGTATTGCTCTCTCAAATTAAGAGGTTTTGTGGTTTGGGCTTCCGCCAAGAAGAACAGCAATCATAAAATCGGAGAATTCAGTAAAGCACCTCATTCACAGCCTTCTTTTATGTTAGATACATCTTATGTCTGTATAAGACTCTTAAATATATATGTTCTAGAGCCTTTATGGCTGAGGGGGTTAAAAAAGCATAAAAAGAGAAAATAAAATCACTTTTTGCTTGCATTTAAATGCTAGTATTTCATAAATTTGCATCGCTTTTGGAAAATATAGGAAGTTTTGAGGGAGTGAAAAAGAGTCAGAGGTAAGCAAAATCAAAACAAAATCCTTTCCCAAGCGAAAAAATCTCAAAAAGATTTGCGCGTTCTTTAAAGTTTAATTACCTTTGCAAAGCTTTTGAAGGAAATCTTTAAAGCCGGTGTAGCTCAGTTGGCCAGAGCAGCTGATTTGTAATCAGCGGGTCGGCGGTTCGAATCCGTCCACCGGCTCTCTCTTTTTAGAGGGGAGATACCGAAGCGGTCAAACGGGGCAGACTGTAAATCTGTTGGCATAGCCTTCGTAGGTTCGAATCCTGCTCTCCCCACAAGAAAAATACAAAAGCGGGCGTAGCTCAGTTGGTAGAGCATCAGCCTTCCAAGCTGAGGGTCGTGGGTTCGAGTCTCATCGCCCGCTCTTTTTTTTTATATATACACTAATTCAACTGCTATGTGCCAATGTAGCTCAGCAGGTAGAGCACTTCCATGGTAAGGAAGGGGTCACCGGTTCAAATCCGGTCATTGGCTCCATACTTGGTATTTGGCAATTACGATAAAAGTATAATGGCAAAAGAAAAATTTGTTCGTAATAAACCGCATGTTAACATCGGTACGATTGGTCACGTAGACCACGGAAAAACTACCCTTACTGCTGCAATTACAAAAGTTCTTGCTGAAGCAGGATTGTCTGAGTTGAGAAGTTTCGACTCAATTGATAACGCGCCAGAAGAGAAAGAGCGTGGTATCACAATTAATACTTCACACGTTGAGTATGAAACGGCAAATCGTCACTATGCACACGTAGATTGTCCTGGTCACGCTGACTATGTAAAGAACATGGTAACGGGAGCGGCTCAAATGGATGGTGCTATCATCGTAGTAGCTGCTACAGACGGTCCTATGCCTCAAACCCGTGAGCATATCCTTCTCGCTCGTCAGGTTGGGGTACCTGCATTGGTTGTTTTCATGAACAAAGTTGACCTAGTTGATGATGAGGAATTGTTGGAGCTTGTAGAAATGGAAATTCGTGAGCTTCTTGATGAGTATGAGTTCCCTGGAGATGATATTCCTGTTATCCAAGGATCTGCTCTTGGTGGGTTGAATGCTGATCCTGATTGGGTTCCAAAAATTATGGAATTGATGGAAGCTGTAGATGACTATATTCCTACTCCAGTAAGAGCGAAGGATAAGCCATTCCTAATGCCTGTTGAGGATGTTTTCTCTATTACAGGACGTGGTACGGTTGCTACAGGTCGTATTGAGAGAGGAGTTATTAACACAGGTGAGCCTGTTGAGATTATCGGTCTTCAAGAAGAGGCACTGAAGTCTACTTGTACAGGAGTTGAGATGTTCCGTAAAATCCTTGATACAGGAGAAGCGGGTGATAATGTTGGTATCCTTCTTCGGGGTATTGATAAGAAAGCGATCTCTCGTGGAATGGTAATCTGTAAGCCAGGTTCTGTAACGCCTCATACAAGGTTCAAAGCTGAGATTTACGTATTGTCAAAAGAGGAAGGTGGACGCCACACTCCATTCTTCTCTAACTATCGCCCCCAGTTCTACTTCCGAACTACTGATGTTACAGGGGTAATTACTTTGCCAGAAGGAATTCAAATGGTAATGCCTGGTGATAACGTGACAGTAAATGTAGATCTGATTTATTCAATTGCGATGGAAGAAGGATTGCGTTTTGCGATTCGTGAAGGAGGAAGAACGATTGGTGCGGGTCAGGTTTCTAAAATCATTGAATAATTGATATAAACAGTCATCGGACTCCTCCCGCGAGGAGTCCGATGTGCTATTTTATCTCTATTATATTATACTTACGGGTGTAGCTCAATTGGTAGAGCGACGGTCTCCAAAACCGTAGGTTGTGGGTTCGATTCCTACCGCCCGTGCAAGGACAAACTGTTTTATGAATAAGTTTAGAGTATTTTTCAAGGAGTATTTTGACGAGTTGTTGTATAAGGTACAATGGCCAAACTTAGACGATTTGCAGAGTAGTACTGTAACAGTACTCATTGCTTCCCTGTTGATCGCTGCGGTAATTGCTTTGTATGATACCGTTTGGAGATTCGCTGTGGGAGGGCTCTATTCGTTATTTGATGGACTTCTATAAATTATAAAGGGGGGATTGATATGAATAAGTCGATGAAGTGGTACGTCGTTCGTGCGATTAGTGGTAAAGAGAAGAAGTCGAAAGAGTATATCGAACACGAATTGCAACGCCTAAAATTAGATTCCTATGTGAATCAGGTCGTTATTCCCACTGAAAAGGTTTTTGAGATGCGGGGAGGTAAGAAACGTATTCGAGAACGTAGTTTCTTGCCTGGATATATTTTAGTGGAAGCCCACATTACACCAGAGGTGATTTCTGCAATTAAAGATGTTCCCAACATTATTGGTTTCCTAAGTGGAGAGAGAGGCCGAGGAGAACCAGAAGCTCTTAGAGATTCTGAAGTAAATAAAATCCTTGGTAAGGTAGATGAAATGAATGAAAAAGGCGAAATGCCAGAAGAGCCATTCATTAAAGGAGAGCCAGTGAAGGTTATCTCGGGGCCATTCAATGGCTTTGATGGTAATGTTGAGGAAGTTTATGAAGATAAGAAAAAGCTGAAGGTGATGGTGAAAATTTTCGGGCGCAATACTCCTATTGAGTTGAATTATTATCAGGTAGAAAAGGAATTCTAGTCCAATGGCAAAGCAAATAGAAACGTTTATAAAGCTACAGGTAAAAGGGGGCGCTGCTAATCCTGCTCCTCCAATTGGACCAGCCCTAGGATCGAAAGGTGTGAACATTATGGCTTTCTGTAAAGCATTTAATGCGCGTACCCAAGAAAAGAAGGGGCAGGTATTGCCTGTCGTTATTACTGTATTCAAGGACAAGAGCTTCGACTTTATCATCAAAACACCACCTGCGGCGGTATTATTGATGAATGCATTAAATGTCAAGAAGGGGTCTTCTGTTCCTAACCGTGATAAAATCGGAAAAGTTACTTGGGATCAAGTAAAAGAGATTGCTACAACCAAAATGCCAGACCTTAATGCCTTTACGGTAGAGTCTGCTATGAGAATGGTTGCGGGTACTGCACGTAGTATGGGAATTGATGTAGAAGGAACTCCTCCTTGGGAGACTAATTAAGCAATAGAACAATGGGAAAAATAGGTAGAAAACACAAAGCGGCTCTTTCTAAAGTTGATAGCACTAAGCTTTATTCATTGAATGATGCTTGTAAAATTGTGAAAGAGGCCTCCTATACCAAGTTCAATGCTTCTGTAGATTTGCATGTTAGACTTGGAGTTGATCCAAAGAAAGCAAATCAAATGGTTCGGGGAGTAGCAACACTACCTCATGGAACTGGAAAAGAAGTGAGAGTTCTTGTTTTGACAGGACCAGATAAAGAAGCTGAAGCAAAGGAAGCGGGCGCAGACTATGTTGGACTTGACGAATATGTTGCAAAAATCCAACAGGGATGGACAGATATAGATGTCGTAATCTGCTCGCCTGATGTAATGCGTAAAGTTGGTCGCTTAGGGCGTATACTCGGACCTAGAGGCCTGATGCCTAGTCCTAAAAGCGGTACCGTTCGTAAGGACGTGGGTGCAGCTGTGAAGGAGGTAAAGGCTGGTAAGATTGACTTTAAGGTAGACAAAACAGGTATCATTCATGCTGCAATTGGCAAAGTTTCTTTCTCGCCTTCGCAGCTTTCAGAAAATGCTACTGAGTTATTGAACGTATTGCTGAAGTTAAAGCCTTCTACAGCTAAGGGAACATACTTCAAATCAATTGCATTGGCCGCTACTATGGGGCCTGGAGTTAAAGTAGATAGAACAACTGTAGCAGGATTATAGTCATGACTAAGCAAGAAAAGTTTCAATTAGTAGAAGAGCTCACGAAGGTTTTTAAAGCGACTCCTAATTTCTATGTTACGAATACAGCCGGAATGACTGTAGAAGAAGTGAATAACTTGCGTAGAACATGTTTTGAGTCGGGCTTTAAAATTAAGGTTATCAAGAACTCTTTGATTAAAAAAGTGTTAGATAATCTTGAAGGAGATTACTCTGAACTTCATGAGCACCTAAAATATCAATCTGCAGTTGTTTTTACAACTGAAGATAATCCAAGTGGCCCTGCGAAAATGCTTAAAAAGTATCGCAAAACAAGCGAGCTTCCTACTTTGAAAGCGGCATGCATCGATACAGCGGTGTTTGCGGGCGAAGACCAATTAGATACCCTCGAGAAGATTAAGTCTAAAAATGAACTTATTGGCGAGTTGGTAACTATCCTACAAAGTCCTGCTAAAAATGTTATTTCTGCACTTCAATCTGGAGGTAACACCCTTGCAGGCATTCTCAAGACATTATCAGAGAAAGAAGACAACTAATCCTTAATTTTAACATAACCTTTTTAAACACATATACGAAAATGGCAGACTTGAATGCGATTGCGGAGCAACTAGTAAATCTTACAGTTAAAGAAGTCAACGAGCTAGCTGGAATCTTGAAAGACAAGTATGGAATTGAGCCAGCCGCTGCCGCTCCTGTAGCCATTGCAGCTCCTGCCGAAGCTGCTGAGGAGGCCCAAGAGCAAACTGAATTTGATGTTATCCTAAAGAGTGCTGGAGCGAAGAAGCTTAAAGTAGTGAAGGCTGTAAAGACGCTCACAGGTTTAGGATTGAGAGAAGCAAAGGCTTTGGTAGATGGAGCACCTGCAACTGTTAAGGAAGCGCTACCAAAAGAAGAAGCTGAAGCACTTAAAAAAGCTCTTGAAGAGCAAGGAGCTGAAGTAGAATTGAAATAAGAAAGTAGATGTAATAAATATGAGAGATAGACCTGATTAAAAAATCAGGTCTATCGCTCTGTATTTACTGGAAAAATTTGGAACAGTTTTTGTCAAGGAACGAAGCACTTTGTGATGAAACATACATTATGTATTTGACTAAGTGTATAAGATTTCACTGTTCGTAGGCCTTAAACATAGTTCTTTCTAAGTTGTTTGTTATTTTTTATTCTCCAACCAAAAAACTGTAGCATTGGCTCACAAACTACCTACTGGTCGTCTATCTTTTGCCAGGATTAAAAAGGTTATTAATTATCCTGATTTCCTGGAAATCCAATTGAAGTCTTTTCGTGAGTTTATGCAGGTTGATACTCCTGCAGATAGACGAAAAGAAGAAGGATTATATAATGTATTCAAAGATCATTTTCCTATAACAGATGCTAGGGAAAACTTTGTTTTAGAATTTATAGACTACTATCTAGATCCCCCGAAATATAGTGTCGCAGAATGCAAAGAAAGAGGATTAACTTATTCTGTTTCTTTGAAAGCCAAGCTCTTCCTATATTGTACAGATCCTGAAAATGACGACTTCGAACCTGTAACGCAAGAAGTATACCTAGGGAATATACCATATATGACCCCAGCGGGTACTTTTCTAATTAATGGAGCGGAGAGAGTTGTTGTAAGCCAGTTACACCGTTCTCCTGGTGTATTCTTTGGGCAAAATTACCACGCGAATGGAACGAAACTCTATTCTGCGCGGATTATTCCATTTAAAGGATCTTGGATCGAATTCTCCTCTGATGTAAATAATGTCATGTATGCGTATATTGACCGGAAAAAGAAGTTTCCTGTTACGACGCTTTTACGTGCTATTGGGTATAGTTCAGATAAAGAGATATTAGAGATTTTTGGTCTAGCTGAAGAAATTAAAGCTACAAAAGCTCAACTCAAAAAGGCTGTAGGTAGGAAACTTGCAGCTCGTATCTTACGTACTTGGACAGAAGATTTCGTAGATGAAGATACGGGAGAAGTTGTTTCTATCACACGAAATGAGGTTTTATTTGAAAGAGATCACATCATTGAAGAAGATGATGTCGAGTCTATTCTCGATTCAGGAGCCTTCCATATCATATTGGTGGTTGATACACCAAGAGCAGGAGAGTATTCTATCATATATAATACTCTACAGAAGGATAATGCAAACTCTCAGACAGAAGCTGTAGAAGTAATTTATAGACAACTTCGGAATGCTGAACCGCCTGATGAAGAAACGGCACGTGGAATCATTGATAAACTATTCTTTTCTGAGAAACGATATGATCTGGGAGCAGTAGGACGTTATCGTTTGAATAAGAAACTCCATGGTGCACTCAAACCTCAGGAAGACGATGCGGAGAAGAAGGTTCTTACAAAAGATGATATCATTCGAATCATCGAGTATTTGATTGAACTTCAAAACAGTAAGACCAATGTTGATGATATTGACCACTTGAGTAATCGCCGGGTTCGTACAGTCGGTGAACAATTGGCAGGACAGTTTAGTGTAGGGTTAGCTCGTATGGCGCGAACTATTCGTGAGCGAATGAATATTCGAGATAACGAGATCTTTACTCCTTCTGATTTGATTAACGCTCGTACGCTTTCAAGTGTGATTAATTCCTTCTTTGGAACCAATCAGCTGAGTCAGTTCCTAGATCAAACCAACCCATTGTCTGAATTAACTCATAAACGTCGTATTTCTGCACTTGGACCTGGAGGGCTTTCCCGAGAAAGAGCAGGTTTCGAGGTACGAGATGTACACTATACACATTATGGGCGTTTGTGTCCAATTGAGACACCTGAAGGGCCAAATATTGGATTGATTTCTTCTCTTTGTACATATGCGAAGATAAATGAGATGGGCTTTATTGAGACGCCCTATCGTGTCGTGAATGAAGGTAAGGTTGCTAAAGAAACCTTATATCTTAGTGCAGAGGAGGAAGATAATATCATTATCGCTCAATCTAATACCCCTATCGCAGAAGACGGTCATTTCCTAAATACTAAGATTAGTGCACGAAAGATGGGTGACTTCCCATTAGTGGATCCTGAAGAGGTAATCTATATGGACGTTGCACCTAATCAGATTGTTAGTGTGGCTGCATCTCTGATCCCATTCTTGGAAAATGATGATGCGAACCGTGCACTTATGGGATCGAACATGCAACGCCAAGCAGTTCCGCTGCTTATCCCAGAATCTCCAGTAGTAGGAACCGGTATAGAAGCTAAAGCTGCTTTAGATTCTCGTGCTTTGATTCTTTCTGAAGGTGATGGAGTTGTAGAGTTTGTTGATGGAGGAAAAGTGGTGATTCGCTATGACCGTAGCCCTCTGGATGATTTGGTTAGTTTCGAATCAAATGTTAAGACATATCGTTTCCCTAAATTTAAAAGAACGAACCAAAACACTTGTATTAATCTTCGTCCAATTGTGAAAGTTGGAACACGGGTTCATAAAGGAATGGTTCTTTCTGATGGGTATTGTACAGATAAGGGAGAATTGGCATTAGGTAGAAACTTGTTAGTTGCCTTCATGCCATGGCAGGGATATAACTTTGAGGATGCGATTGTTATTTCAGAGAGAATTGTTGCGGAAGATGTATATACCTCTTTGCATATTGAGGAGTTTGAGCTTCAAGTTCGGGATACCAAACGAGGAGAGGAAGAGCTAACTCGTGAGATTCCAAATGTAAGTGAAGATGCTATTAAGCATTTGGATGAAAATGGGTTGATTCGAGTAGGAGCGGAGGTAAAGCCTGGAGATATCCTCATTGGGAAAATTACGCCAAAAGGGGAGACTGATCCTACTCCTGAAGAAAAACTACTTCGTGCAATCTTCGGAGATAAAGCAGGCGATGTAAAAGATGCTTCTCTACGTGTTCCGCCTTCCATTCAGGGAGTTGTTATTGATAAGAAACTATTTTCTCGTGAGCGAAAGGAATCTCGTGCTCGTACACGCAATAAGAAGCTGTTAGCCGAGATGGAGGAGCGTTATATGAGAGAAATTAGTGAGCTAGATACTCAAATGGTTTCCAAACTTCTTCATCTTCTGGGAGCAAGGAAATCCAAAGGGGTTAAGAATAAGTTCAATGAGGAGGTGATTCCTGCTGGTAAAAAGTTCACAGAGAAAACCCTTCGCTCCCTTCGCTTCTTGGAGGTATATCCAAGTGGTTGGACGGCAGATGATGACATCAACAAGTATGTTAAGAAATTATTCCACAACTACCGTAAGAGATACAATGCCTTAGAAGGCCGCTTTAGAAGAGAAGAGTATCAATTGCGTGTAGGAGATGAATTGCCTTCTGGTATCTTGAAGCTAGCTAAGGTTTACGTTGCTAAGAAGCGTAAGCTAAAGGTTGGAGATAAGATGGCAGGACGCCATGGAAATAAAGGGGTGGTTGCTAAGATTGTTCCAATTGAGGATATGCCTTTCTTGGAAGATGGAACGCCTGTAGATATTGTTTTGAACCCACTTGGGGTACCGTCTCGAATGAATCTAGGACAGGTTTTCGAAACAATTTTAGGATGGGCTGGTCATAAAATGGGGGTTAAATATGCGACGCCTATTTTTGATGGTGCAACCGAAGAGGATGTGATTAAGGAGATGAAAAAAGCGAGTCTTCCAGAGTTGGGGGCTACACATCTATACAATGGGCAAACAGGAGAAAGATTCGATCAGCAAACTACAGTTGGAATCATTTATATGTTAAAATTGATTCACTTAGTTGATGATAAGATGCATGCTCGTTCTATTGGCCCATATTCATTGATTACACAACAACCGCTTGGAGGTAAGGCTCAGTTTGGAGGGCAAAGATTTGGAGAGATGGAGGTATGGGCACTTGAGGCATTCGGTGCTGCTCATATCTTGCGTGAGCTACTTACTGTAAAGTCGGATGATGTAATTGGTCGGGCGAAAGTATATGAAGCAATCGTCAAAGGAGATGTTCTGCCGCGCCCTGGGGTCCCTGAATCTTTCAATGTATTGATTCATGAACTAAGAGGATTGGCTCTTGAAGTTACCTTGGAGTAATTCTAAGAGGTGCTTTGAGATGATTTTCATTTTCAGTAGAAGAAAGGTATTTTATATATATACAGATAATAGTGAGTTACAGATTATTAGTTGGTTTTTCCTCTCTAGGAGTCTTATTACATCAATAAGATAACTAATAGTCTGTAGCTTTCTTATCTGATTTTTGTTTAATTCTTGGAGGTATTATAATGCCAGTAACTAAGAACACGAAAATTTCAAGCAATTTTAGGAGAATAACCATCAGCTTGGCTTCTCCTGAGTCTATTCTGAGCCGCTCCCACGGAGAGGTTCTTAAGCCCGAGACAATTAATTATCGAACTTACAAGCCTGAGAAAGATGGACTCTTTTGTGAGCGAATCTTTGGGCCTGTTAAGGACTACGAGTGTCATTGTGGTAAATACAAGCGAATACGCTACAAAGGAATTATCTGTGATAGATGTGGGGTTGAAGTAACCGAGAAGAAGGTTCGTCGTGAGCGAATGGGACATATCCAGTTGGTTGTTCCTGTTGCCCATATTTGGTACTTCCGGACACTACCTAGCAAGATTGGTTATTTGTTAGGGCTTACTTCTAAAAAGCTAGATCAAATTATCTATTATGAAAGATATGTTGTGATCCAAGCTGGAATTATGGAAAAAGATGGGCTGACTCGAATGGACTTCCTAACTGAGGAAGAATATTTGAATATTTTAGAAACGCTTCCGAAGGACAACCAATTGCTTCCTGATGAAGATCCTAATAAGTTCATTGCCAAAATGGGTGCTGATGCACTCGAATCATTACTCAGCACAATTGATCTAGATAATCTTTCTTATTATCTCCGTCAAAAAGCAGCGAATGAAACTTCTCAACAAAGAAAGAACGATGCCTTAAAGCGTCTAAAGGTGGTTGAAGCTTTTAGAGGTGCAAATCGTCGTATTGAGAATAATCCTGCTTGGATGGTCGTACGAATTGTGCCTGTAATTCCGCCTGAACTACGCCCATTGGTTCCATTGGAGGGAGGGCGTTTTGCAACCTCAGATCTAAATGATCTTTATCGTCGGGTGATTATTCGAAATAATCGACTAAAACGCTTGATAGAGATTAAGGCACCTGAGGTTATCTTGCGGAATGAGAAACGTATGCTTCAAGAGGCGGTTGATTCTCTTTTCGATAATACCCGTAAGGTAAATGCAGTACGTTCGGACTCTAATCGAGCATTAAAGTCATTGAGTGATATGCTTAAGGGTAAGCAAGGACGTTTCCGTCAAAACTTACTTGGAAAGCGGGTTGATTATTCTGGACGATCTGTAATTGTTGTAGGGCCTCGTCTGAAGTTGCACGAGTGTGGACTTCCCAAGCATATGGCAGCTGAACTGTTTAAACCTTTTGTAATCCGTAAGTTGATTGAAAGAGGAATTGTTAAAACGGTTAAGAGTGCTAAGAAGATTGTAGATAGAAGAGATCCTGTTATTTGGGATATTCTAGAAAATATCTTGAAGGGACATCCAGTATTGTTGAATCGAGCTCCAACGCTTCACCGTTTGGGGATTCAGGCATTTCAACCTCGTTTGGTTGAGGGTAAAGCGATTCGACTACACCCATTGGTCTGTACTGGTTTCAATGCCGACTTTGATGGGGACCAAATGGCGGTTCACGTTCCTCTAAGCAATGAAGCTTGCTTGGAAGCGATTATCTTGATGCTCGCTAGTCATAATATCCTTCACCCAGCAAATGGTAAACCTATTGCCCTTCCTACTCAGGATATGGTATTAGGGGTATATTACCTGACAAAAGCAGCGCCTGGTTCGAAGGGAGAGGGACTTACATTTAGCGATTTCGAAGAGGTAGAGATTGCCTTCAATGAAGGAGTGGTTGAAAAGCATACAATGATTAAAGTTCGCCTTCCTAAATACCATACGGCAACAGGTGAGGTTATTTTGGATGAGCAGACTGGTAATCCAAAAACGGAAATAATTGATACGACTGTAGGTCGTGTCCTCTTTAATAAAATCGTTCCTAAAAAGGCAGGGTTTATCAACATGCTTTTGACGAAGAAATCGATGCGTACCGTAATCGCACAGATTTTTAGTCGTGTAGGCCTTGTTGATACGGTTAAGTTCCTTGATGACCTGAAGCATATGGGATTCATGGAAGCCTTTAAAGGAGGACTATCCTTCCGTCTCAATGAGGTTCTTATTCCAAAAGAGAAAGATGAATTTATTGTAGAGGCAGAAGATAAGATCGATGAGGTGTGGGAGAACTATAATATGGGATTGATTACAGAAACTGAGCGTTATAATCAGGTAATCGATATCTGGACCCGAACCAACTCGAAGCTTACTGATACCTTGATGAAGCGTTTGAGCGAAGATAAAGAGGGCTTCAATAACATCTTTATGATGTATCACTCAGGAGCTCGTGGATCTAAGCAACAAATTCGCCAATTAGGAGGAATGCGAGGTTTGATGGCTAAGCCTCAAAAAACATTGAAGGGATCTGCAGGAGAAATTATTGAGAATCCTATTATCTCAAATTTCAAAGAGGGGCTATCTGTACTTGAGTATTTTATTTCTACGCATGGTGCGCGAAAAGGTCTTGCTGATACTGCCTTGAAAACGGCTGATGCAGGATACTTGACACGTCGTCTTGTAGATGTTGCTCAAGATGTAATCATTCGAGAGAATGATTGCGGTACGCTTAGAGGGCTGAACATTGCAGCATTGAAGGAAAATGAGGAAATCATTCAGCCATTGAGCGAGCGTGTATATGGTCGAGTGGTATTGGATGATGTTTACCACCCAATTGATGAGACTCTTGTCTTAAAAGCAGGCACTATCATTACAAATGAAGTGATGAAGACGATTGATGAGTCTGGGTTAGAGGAGATGGAAATTCGATCAGTGTTGACTTGTGAGTCGAAGAACGGTGTTTGTGCTGCATGCTACGGTATTAACCTTGCAACAGGCCGTATGGTTGAAGTTGGTGAGGCTGTAGGGGTTATGGCAGCCCAGTCTATTGGGGAACCAGGAACTCAGCTTACACTTCGTACCTTCCACATTGGTGGTGCTGCCCAGCGTATTGCAGCAGAAAGCCAAGTATCTGCAAAGTTTAATGGTCGTATTGAATTTGTGCATATTAAGTTCGTAGAGAAAAATAAAGACGGAGAACAAAATAGAATTGTTGTAGGACGAATGGGAGAAATTCGTCTGTGGGATGAGAAAGGGCGTTTACTCTCATCTAACAAGGTTCAATACGGAGCAGAACTATTTGCTTCGGACGGAGACCTTGTTAGTAAAGGAGATTTGATTTGTTCTTGGGATCCTTACAATTCTGTAATGATTGCTGAGTATGATGGATTTGTTGTTCTGGAGGATGTGAAAGAAGGGGTTACTTTCTTGGAAGATCTTGATGAACAAACAGGTCACAGAGAAAAAATCATCATTGATAGTCGTGACCGTTCTATTAACCCAACAATTCGTTTGGTTAATAAAACAGGTGAAGAACTTCGATCATATAACTTGCCTGTTGGGGCTCACCTTGTTGTTGAGAGTGGGGCTAATGTAGAAGCAGGTACTGTCATGGTTAAGATTCCTCGATCTACAGGTAAAACATCAGATATTACAGGAGGACTTCCACGGGTAACGGAGCTATTTGAAGCACGGAACCCTTCTAATCCAGCAGTAATCTCAGAGATTGAAGGATTTGTAAGACTAGGAGGTATTAAGCGTGGTAATAGAGAGGTATTTGTTACTTCTCCAGATGGTTCTGATACACGTAAGTATTTTGTGCCACTTAGTAAGCACATTTTGGTTCATGATGGAGATTATGTATACTCTGGTATGCTTCTTTGTGATGGAGCAATTGCCCCTCAAAAAATATTGGCTATTAAAGGACCAAGTGCAGTACAAGCATATCTGGTGAATGAAATTCAGGAAGTATATCGTCTGCAAGGGGTACCTATCAATGATAAGCATATCGAGGTTATTGTACGGCAAATGATGAGAAAGGTTGAAGTTGTAGATGCTGGTGATACCATGTTCCTAGAAAAAGAGGTCGTCGATAAGCGAGACTTCCAAGAAGAGAATGACTGGATTTTTGATAAGATGATTGTTGAAGATGCAGGAGATTCTCGCAACTTAAAGCCAGGTCAGATTGTTTCTCGACGTAAGTTACGTGATGAAAACTCTAGTTTGCGTCGGAATGATGGAAAATTGGTTCAGGCTAAGAAGGCTAGCCCCGCTATTTGCCAGCCTGTCCTTATGGGGATCACACGTTCTTCTTTGGGTACTAAGAGTTGGCTCTCCGCTGCGTCATTCCAGGAAACGACTAAGGTATTAAGTGAAGCATCTATATCTGCTAAGACGGATGATTTGATAGGGTTGAAGGAGAATGTAATTGTTGGGCATTTGATTCCTGCTGGTACAGGACTCCGCGTTTATCAAGATCTGTATGTGGCAAATAAAGAGGAATATGAACGCGCACAAAGAGGTGATCGTCGTCATGTGAAACGTCAAACAGGTATCTATAAGTAAAATAGATTCTTATATATTGTTAGAGTTAGAAAAGCATCAAGTTTCAAGTACTTTTATGAAACTTGGTGCTTTTCAATTATATTCCTATTATATCCCAATATTTTGATTTCTATGGATGATTCTAAAGGCATACGTATCCTCACTCATGCTGCAATTCATGCTAGAGTAAAGCGGATAGTATATGAGATTTATGAGAAGAATTACCTTGAAGAAAAGCTAGTAGTTATTGGAATAGCTCAACGAGGAGGATACATTGCCGAATTACTTACTAAGCATTTAAAAGAAATCTCTTCTATTCAAGTAGTCAATGTATCTGCAGTTCCTGATAGAAATACTGCGTCTAATTGGATGTCTGTTTCTTTTTCAGAGAGCTTAGAGAACCTTAGAGGAAGGGTTTGTTTGGTTGTTGATGATGTTTTGTATACAGGAAGAACAATGTTGCATGTCGTTGCTAGACTCTTAGAAGGCGGGCCGTCAAAGATACAAATAGCAGTTCTGATTGATAGAGGACATCGAAGTTTGCCCATCTCCCCAGATTATGTAGGAGTTGAACTGGCGACGACTCTCAGGCAACATGTAACTGTAACGATTGGAGAGGAAAATAAAGTAGAAGCTTTTCTCACATAATAAAAAGGACTCTTCATAAACAAACAAGGAGTGATTCTCTAGGATATGCCTTCCTCTTCAATAAGCTGTTTGATATAAGAGATGAGATTTTTGATATGTAGCTGTGTTCCAGTTAATATGATATCTGCTTTTTGATAGAAAGGTTCTCTTTGCTCAAGGCTTTTACGTACAAAGTTTTCCATTTCTTGATCTGTTAAGTTTTGTATTAAAGGTCGTTTTGCTTTATTAAGCTGGAGGCGTTGGGATAAAGAGGTTGAGTGATGTTTTAAGTAAATAACAGTTCCATTTTGACACATAACGTCTATATTATCAAAGAAGCAGGGGGTACCACCACCTGCAGCAATCAGGACTTGCTGATTTTTGTACAGCTCAATAAGTTCTAATAATGCTCGTCGTTCATATTCCCTAAACGCTTTTTCACCTTGGGCTGTAAAAATTTGTGTAATAGATTGACTTTGTTGTAGCTCTATCCACCCATCTAAGTCGATAAATGAGTAGTTAACTTTTCTGGAAACTTTCTTCCCTAAACTGCTTTTACCAGAGGCCATGAAGCCTATGAAAAAAATAATATTGGGGTTGGGCATTAGTGTATCCTAATTCTTGGGTCGAGTATAGCGTATAGAAAATCAGTGATAATATTCACAATGACGAATATAGTACCAATCGTGATGGAGCAAGCAAGAATTACAGGGAAGTCATTTGTATTTAAAGCATCTATGGTGAGTTTCCCTATACCATGCCAATTAAAGATATATTCAATGAAGAAAGCACCAGCTAACAATGATGCAAGCCAACCTGTAATAGAGGATAATACAGGATTGAGGGCGTTTTGTAGAATGTGTTTAAATAAGACAGTAAATCGATTTAACCCCTTGGCTTTGGCAGTTCTTACATAGTCTGCCATCAAAATCTCCAGTACACTGCTTCTTGTAAGCTGAATAAATACAGCTAAAGGGCGAATGCCAAGGGTTAATGCTGGAAGTATCAAGTTTTTAGGGATTAGAATTGAGTTTCCTGTTAAAGGGTCGTATTCCCATAGATATCCTGTAATATTAAAATTTGTCCAATCATGTAGATATATGGCAAATATCCATGCTATAAGGACTCCTGTAAAGAAGGACGGGGCAGATATACCTAATAAGGAGGCAGATAGAATACTTCTATCGATAAGAGTATCTTGGTAGAGAGCTGCAAACAACCCCAGCAAAATTCCAAAGAATCCTGCGAATACTATGGCAGAAAGTGCAAGAATGAGGGTTCCTTTGAGGCGTGGAACAAGGAGCTCATTTATTTTTTGATTCGATTGAAAAGATCTGCCAAAGTCTGGAGCCTTAATGCTAAAGGCTCCCAAACGATTATGAGCATTTTCTTTGCCCGTAATCGTTTGAAAGCCTATAGGTGAAATGCCATTAAGATACTGCAAGTATTGAAGATGTATAGGTTGATTTAAACCATACTTTTCTTTGATTGCGAGCTGTGTGCTTTCATCGGTTTGATCATCTACCATATAAGCAATAGGATCTCCTAGAAAATAAAAGATAAAGAATAGTAGGCTAATGATACCCCATATAACTCCTATTCCTTGAAGCGTTCTCTTTGCTAGTAGACGAAACATAATTTGATACAATTAGAAGGTTAGAGCTTTTCGCGTAATTCCTCTACGGTTGGGGTATTGTTGTGGTGCCATTTCCCTTTTATGATTCCATCTTTTAATAGCACTATTCCTGGATTAGAGCGGACGATGGTTTTCATCGCTTTTTTGTCTCGTTTAGAGAAACCAAAGACTGGTGTATACGTTTTTTGAATTTGTTCAATAGCCGAAGAACCGCTACCAGTTCCACACAATATTTGAATATCTGTTCCTTGAAGTTTATCTGCTAATTGGGTAATCTTAGCAAGACCTTGTGGGTTTGCTGTCTCTAGGTCATAAGAAATAATCATTACAACATTTCCTTGCAACTCATCTACCTTTGGCATTTCTCCAACCCAGCCCATTGCATAATAATCTTTACACTTTGGAATTCCTTGGGTTTCATCTGAACAGGCTTTTACATCTACTCCTACCTTATAGGCTCGATAGTCAATTACAGGGAGGTTCTCATGACAATAGTACCCAAATGCAAGAGATATAATCCAGGTGAATGCAAAAATAAGACCTGCTACTGTTTGAGTGGGAATTGGTTTGATATACTTACGGACAATGAATACAGGGATTAGCATTGACAATAGGATGATATCTTTTGTAAATGATTCCCAAGGCTCTATCTTAAGGGCATCCCCAAAACAGCCACAATCTGTTACATGTCCTGTAATAGAGGAATAGCCTGTAAGGAAAGTGAAGAACACCATCATAAGAATAAGTATCCAGGCTATCCACCTCATCTGGAAGCCAAAAAGTAAAGCGAATGCCAATGCGATTTCAAATGTACTGATAACAAATGCGAGGGGTTCAGCGAATGGAAGCATAAATAGGGTTCCAAACTCTTCAAAGTACTCTCCAAGCTTATATCCAAATCCAATATAGTCGTTTGCCTTTACAAAGCCAGAATAGATAAATAGCAGAGCGACTAAGATTCTTGTTATCCAAATAAATGCATTTGAAATGGGTAATTCAGAAAGATTAAGCGTTTTCTTTTTTCTGTATTCTACGGCTAGGACAAGGCAAGTAAGAATACCAATAAAGGCATAAGAGAGGCCGATGATTTGATAATTACTCATAGAACTATATTGATTTCGGGAAGGAGTATTGAGGGAAATTCAACTTTAGGTAAGGATTATTGATTCTTCTAGCCTAATTAAGGCGAAGACAGCATAATTTATAATATCTACATAGCTTCCGATAGGACCTTCAGATGCAATGGTTTTTCCATCATTATCTTCAATTTGTTTTAATCGAAGGAGTTTCATTCGAATAAGATCCGTGAATGAAGTGGGGCGCATTTGTCTCCATGCTTCCCCATAATCATGATTTTTTCGCGTCATTATTTCGAATGTATAATCTGTTTGAAGCATATAAGCTTCTTTTATAGATTCTAGTTCATTTAATTTTGAGGAATCAATAGCCTTCGATTTTATTTTCATTAGAATGAGAGCAATCACGCAGTAATTGATGATTCCTATGAATTCATCCTTTATGCTATCTCCAACCTTATTCACTTTGGTCTCCTCAATAGATTTGATCCTTTCTGCTTTAATAAATATTAAATCTGTTACAGATGTAAGTCTAAGGATTCGCCAAGAGGTTCCATAATCCTTTGCCTTCCTCAAAAATAATTGAAGGCATTGATCAATGACTTTTTTATATTGTAATTGTGTTTTTTCCACTATGTTCTGCGAATGAATACGGTTTCTTTTGCGAATAAGCGAATCAAAATTAGAGAAATTTGTGTAAACAGCGAATTAATTGCAGCTTGAAAATCATTTTAATCTTATAGAAGAAGAACGAAATTGAGAACACGAAGGTTACATACATTAAATGTAGGAGGGCAAATACTTTCATTAGATTCGGGTTGTGTGATGGGAGTCCTAAATATGACACCAGATAGCTTCTCGGATGGAGGTCGATATAATACGCTTAAAACGGGGTTGCAGCGGGTAGAAGATATGCTTGAGCATGGAGCAACGATTATTGATATTGGAGGGTATTCATCGCGGCCTTATGCAGAACATATCTCAGAAAAAGATGAATTTATGCGCATTGAGCATATGATAAAAGAAGTGTTACGTCTTTTCCCTAAGGCCATTGTTTCTATTGATACATTTCGTTCAGGAGTTGCACATAGAGCCTTAGATTTAGGAGCTCATATCATTAATGATATTTTCGGGGGGCGATATGATGATAAGATGTTGGAAATAGTGGGGAAGTATTCTGTTCCATATGTGATGATGCATATACAAGGAACCCCCCAGAATATGCAAGATGCCCCTACATATTCAGATATTGTTCAAGAAGTTCTCTTGTACTTTACACAGCAGATTGAGCGAGCTCGTTTCTATGGAATCAAAGATCTAATTATTGATCCTGGATTTGGGTTTGGGAAATCTCTTCCCCATAACTATAAGCTTTTCAAGCATTTAGAAGATTTTCATGTATTAGAATGCCCGTTAATGGTGGGTATATCAAGAAAATCGATGCTCTACAAACTATTTGATACAAATCCGATGGATGTATTGGAGGTTGCGACTGCATTACACTATCAAGCATTAATGATGGGAGTGAATATCTTGAGGGTTCATGACGTTCAAGCTTGTGCGAGGGCAATGCATATGTATAAATATATTAAGTATCTATAAATTATATTTTCCTGAATGCTGTACGTGTGATGGAGTTATTCAAGATAAAATTTGTTGTAGTAAGACTAGTTGATATCATTGATATCTCTATGGTTTCCCTTTTGTTTTATCAGATGTATAAGATTCTAAGAGGGAGCCTGACCTTTAGAGTGTTGCTTGGAATTTTTACATTCTTTGTGATGCTTCGTATCGTTGATATCTTCGAATTAGTTTTACTGAAGTCGATTTTAAACCAACTATTGGATTTAGGAGCTATAGCTTTAGTCGTGCTTTTTGCTCCCGAGATTCGACGTTTTTTACAAGAAATTAGTAAGAATACAATTATCGATCGATTACTTAGGCAATTGAATTCTTCAAACGATAATGTGAGTAGTTATAGTGGGTTGATTCAAGCAATCTATAGCTTGCGTTCGAAGGGGGATGGCGCATTGATTGTTTTAGTTGGAAATACACCATTGAGTGAAATTGCAATGACAGGCGATTTGCTGAATGCCCAAATACATTCACAGCTTATTTTAACGATTTTTATGAAAACGAGCCCTTTACATGATGGAGCTATGCTTGTTCACAATAATAAAGTGGAGGCTGTACGATGTATTCTTCCTATCACAGAACAATCAGATTTACCCCCAGAGTTGGGACTTCGACATCGTGCAGCAATTGGGGTTTCTGAGGTAAGTGATGCTCTTGCAATAGCTGTTTCTGAAGAGCGTCAAGAGGTTTCTATAGCTTTAGGTGGGCAATTATTACGAGACCTTGATGAGGGAGAATTAAGAGAGGAAATAGAAAATTTTTTAAAAAACCTGAACGATTAACATGGAAGTAAAAAGTGTGGTCGCTTTAGAAGGGATTAAGATGAAAGCTTTTCATGGAGTTTACCCAGAAGAAAAGGAAAAAGGTACTGATTTTATGCTTAATATCTATCTAGATATTTGTATATCTTCGAAAAGCTTAGAAGATGATGACCTTTCGGGAACGGTTGATTATCAAGCTGTTTATGAATTGATTGTAAATCGTATGAGAAAATCTACCCATCTGTTAGAGAAAGTTTCCTATGATATTGGACTCAGTGTATTATCTTTATCGGAAACAATTCAACAAGTTAGAATTCAGTTATTTAAAGATGTTTCTCGCTACATGCCATTGTGTAAACATGCTTTTATTTCCCATACAATTAAGCGGGGAGATAATTGAAATAAGGCCTTTTGGCCAAAAGTCATAGAATTAAGTTATTAGGAAAAATTGGGATTACAGTTTTGATATAAACAACTTAATTTCTACTTTTGACTTCGAAAATAAAAAAGATATGGCGACGTGGCCGAGTGGTTAGGCAGAGGTCTGCAAAACCTTGTACAGCGGTTCGAATCCGCTCGTCGCCTCAGGAGGAAGATATAGTTCTTTGGGAATGCACAACCACCTAAGTGGTTGTGTTAATCGTTTGATTGGGTATTAGGTTTGTAATCTTGTAAAAGATTATCCTATTGTAAAGAATTGTTTGGGGTATATCTAACCTCTCTGTAAAGTATTATCTTTACAACATTGTTAGTGCATCCGCAGGTATAGTCTCAAAATGTATGCCAATAAGCATCATATAGATAACAGCTAGAGAGGCTTTACCGTTGCCAAAAAATAGAAATTTATACTTATAGTTATTATGTTAAGGTAAATAATCGGCTTAACAGAAGATATGAGAACGATCAAACATTTACTTTTATTTCTGCTTCTAGGAATGTTTGCAGCATCTAGTGTGTTCGCACAAGAAGAAGAAGACCGGAACACAGTACCTCCGCGCTTACAAGAGCAACAAGAACTCTATGAGGGTGGGGACTACCTCTTTCCTGCTCAAAAACGAAGTAACTGGTCTATAGGACTTGCTGGAGGAACATCCTTCGTTTCAGGAGATGTGAAAGCTCAACCTGGCTGGGGCGCAGCATTGGAGGTTCGAAAAGCTCTTGGTCATGTCTTTTCATTGAGATTCCAATCTGCAATTGGGCAAGCAAAAGGTCTGAATTACCAAAGTTCTCGTGGTTATTACAATCATGGGAATAACCCTTGGCATCAGAATTATACTACGTCTAATACTGATCCATTCAATCCTACTCGCGTGTATTATAACTTCAAAACCACATATGGAGATTTGTTCTTACAAGGAGTAGTGAATTTGAACAATGTTAATTTTTATAAGGAACAAAGCAAATGGAATGTATTCGTTTCGGCGGGTATTGGAGGTATGGCTTATCGCGTGAAAGTTGATGCTTTGGATGCTAGTGGGAATCCTTATGATTTCTCAAATGTTCCTCAACTGAGTTCTAACAACACATTATTTAACTTCTCTGAAGCACGTCGAATGGTAATCAACGAGCTTCGTGATAACATTCTTGATGGTGAGTATGAGAGCTTGGCTGAAGGCCATACAGATGAGCAAGGAATAAAGCTAGGTACTGACGCTAACGGTAATGATCGTTATTTCGTTGTAAACCCAGCTTTAAGTGGAAGTGCTGGTTTCCGTTTCCGATTGAGCCGTCGCTTAGACTTATCTCTTGAGCATAGAATTGTATGGACTAATGATGACTTGATTGATGGCCAACGCTGGGCTGAGTGGCCAGCTGGAACAGCTACTGCAGAGACAGGAGATGCAGACTTGTATCAAACAACCCTTATTGGATTAAACTTCCGTTTGGGACCTGGAGAAGAATCTATGTGGTGGACTAACCCATTAACTGAGTCTTACAGAAACAATGCAAACATCAAGGATAAGTTGGATAAGTTGGATCAAGATTCAGATGGAGATGGTATTGCTGATCTATTTGACAAAGAACCAGATACTCCAGATGACGCTATTGTAGATGGTCAAGGACGAACACTTGATACAGATGCTGATGGCTATCCTGACTATCTTGACGAAGAGCCTTTCTCTCCAAAAGGAGCACAAGTAAACAACAAAGGTGTTGCTTATGATGCTGATAATGATGGTGTACCTGATATTTTTGATGTAGAGCCAAATACTGAGCCAGGATACTTAGTAGACGTTAAAGGACGTGCTATTAAATTCCCAGAGCCACCAAAGCCAGCTGAGCCAGTTGTTTCTACAGCAAATTGCAGCTTCCCATCTATCCACTTTGATTTGGACAAGGACAAAATTAAGCCAGAATTCTATCCAGAACTTTACTACGTAGCGAGAGTTATGAGAGAAGATCCAGGATTGTTGGTTCAGCTTAGTGGTCACACAGATAACAGAAACTCGGATACATACAACATGAACCTGTCTCAAAGAAGAGCAGAGAATGTAAAGAACTTCCTTATTAAGAACTTTGGTATTGCGTCTTCTAGAATTCAGATCGATTACAAAGGGGAAACCACTCCTATCGTTTCTGACCTTCCAGATAACAGAAACCCAAAATTCGAACCTATGCACTACTTGAACCGTCGTGTTGAAGTTACATGTGTCAATCGATAAGGATTCTTAAGTATGAATGAGAAAAGGAGCTAGTTTTAACTAGCTCCTTTTTTTTATGCCTTCTTCCTTGTTATAAGTTTGACTTGTCATGAATATATTGGATATCTTATCTAAAATTGTAAGATATTTCTTCCTTCCTTTACTTTTTTCTATAAGTTATTATGGTTTTGGATAGAAAAAAGATAGATCTAAATGGCTTGTGGATTATTTATGAAAGAATTCTTTGGGCGGAAGATCATTTTGGAAGGGAATTGGTATAGAGATTCGAAGCGATTTATGATTCCATCTTTTTGATGGAACATAAAGCAACCAGAAAGTAAGAGATTTAGTTTTTAGAGTAAAGGGAGAATATCGAAATAAGAGTGTATAACAAAAATTTCGATATAGACGACGATCTAAAAAGAAAATGCGTTTTACTTGTTGGTATGGAATTTGTTATTGCTTAATGGGATTTTGGGATATTTGGAAATACTTACAAAAGTAAAATATCCTTATGTGCTAGATTCTTAGTATCAAGCAACCATCTAATAGATTTCGCGATTAATAAGGAAAACTTTAGAAAATTTTGTGAAACTCTCACAATCAAAATCTCTGAAAAATTTGGTATTTTATTATTTGTGTAAAGGAGCAACTTAACGTATGATATGAAAGCGATTAGACAATTAATTTTACTTTTGCTTTTGGGGCTAATAAGCTCAACTGGACTGCAGGCTCAAGATGACGATGAAGACTTGTTTGAGAATGTCCCTCCTCGTTTGATGAACCAGCAAGAAGACTATGATGAGGGTGAATATCTTTTCCCAGCTCAGAAAAAGAGTAACTGGTCAATTGGAGTGGCAGGAGGAACCTCCTTTGTATCGGGAGACGTGAAAGCGTTACCTGGATGGGGGGCTGCTGCTGAAGTTCGAAAAGCTTTGGGGCATACTTTCTCTATTCGTGCTCAAGTAGCTGTAGGGCAAACTCGTGGCCTAAACTATGAAAGTTCTCGTGGTTACTACAAGCATGGTGGAACTCCTTGGGATCAGTTCTACACAACTCCTACGACTAATCCTCTTAACCCCACTCGAGTTTTCTATAACTTCAAGATGGGATATGGAGATGCTTTCATTCAGGGAGTTGTAAACTTGAACAACATCAACTTCTATAAGGAGCAGAATAAATGGAATATTTATGCAACTGCTGGTATAGGAATGATGGGATATCGAGTTAAAGTTGATGCCTTGGATGCAAATGGAAACCCTTATGACTTTTCGGTTGTTCCTAATCTTCGAGAATTGAATACAATCTTCGAATTTGCAGAAGCAAAACGAAATGTAATTACTGTTCTAAAGGATGATGTTTTGGATGGTGTTTATGAAACACTAGCAGAAGGTCACCGAGATGAGCAAGGAATTAAACTCGGGACAGATGAAAACGGAGACGCGAAATACTATGTAATAAACCCTGCGGTAAGTGCAGGTATGGGATTCCGTTTTCGTATAGCTCGTCGTCTTGATGTTTCTATTGAGCACCGTATTGTTTGGACAAATGATGACTTGCTGGATGGACAGCGTTGGTCTGAGTGGCCAGCAGGAACAACCAGTACTTTGACAGGAGATGCAGATTTATATCACACATCTTTAGTTGGGCTAAACTTCCGATTAGGTCCTGGAGAAGAGTCTATGTGGTGGACAAACCCATTACATGATATGAACCGTAAGAATGCGGATATCAAGAATGAGCTACAGAAGTTGAAAGAAGATTCGGATGGAGATGGTATTGCAGACTTGTTTGATCAAGAGCCTGATACTCCTGAAGATACGCCTGTAGACAACCTTGGAAGAACTTTGGACTCAGATGCAGATGGATATCCTGATCACATTGACGATGAGCCATTCTCTCCTAAGGGATCAAAAGTAGATGATAGAGGTCGTGCACTTGATGCAGATGGTGATGGTGTACCTGATATCTTTGATGTTGAGCCGAATACAGAGCCTGGATATTTGGTTGATGTAAAAGGACGTGCAATCAAAATTCCTGAGATTCCTGATAACTTAGGTGGTGGCGGAAACGGCAATAACAACAATAATAACAATCTAGGATATTTGTCAAACTGTGCATTCCCATCTATCCACTTCGATTTGGATAAGGATGTTATTAAGCCAGAGTTCTATCCTGAATTGTACTACATTGCTCGTGTAATGCGTGAGAACCCAGAATTACAAGTCATGATTGATGGTCACACGGATAACCGTAATACCAACAACTACAATTTTGATCTGTCTCAACGCCGTGCTGAAAATACACGAAAGTTCTTAGAGCAAACATTTGGTATCAGTGGTAGCCGAATTCAGGTTAAGTACCAAGGTGAGGAAGCGCCATTAGTAGAAGGACTTCCAGACAACCACTCTAATCCTAAGTATGAGCCAATGCACTATATCAACCGTCGTGTAGAGATTACGTGCTTAGATTAAGATTGATAAATTGATTCTATAGATAGAAGGCTGTTACTTTATGGGTGACAGCCTTTTGTTTATTATATTTGTGGGAACTATTTATCTCATAGAATATGGAAGGAAGTAGATTAGGGAATGATTTATTGTTGCGAGTGGTGCGAGGAGAAGCAGTAGAACGCCCTCCTGTTTGGGTGATGCGCCAAGCGGGTCGATACTTAAAAGAGTATATGGCGGTTCGAGCACAAGCAGGTAGTTTTCGGAAAATGATTGCCCATCCAGAATATGCGGCGGAGGTTACGATTCAGCCAATTGATTTGATTGGAGTTGATGCTGCAATTATATTTTCAGATATACTGGTAATTCCTGAGGCTTTGGGATTGCCTTATGAGATTGTATCGAAGGTTGGGCCAGTGTTTGAGAAAACGGTTCGATCTGAGCGTGATTTTAGAGCTTTACACGAGACAGATGAGAATGGAAACCTTCGAGATACATATGAAGCAATTGGGATGGTTAAGAAAGCCTTAGCAGGACGAGTGCCTTTGATTGGGTTTGCTGGAGCTCCATGGACAATCTTTTGTTATATGGTCGAGGGAGGAGGCTCAAAGACCTTTTCTCAAGCTCGACGCATGATTTACCAACACCCAACTTTGGCGCATGCGCTTTTGCAAATGATTACTGATGCAACGATTATATATTTGAAAGGGCAGATTGCAGCGGGTGCTGATATTGTGCAAGTATTTGATTCTTGGGCTGGCATTTTAAACCGCGAGACCTATTTGACATTTGGGTTGCCATATGTGAAGCAAATCTGTGATGCAGTAAAGGAAGCCCCTAAAATCGTGTTTGCGAAAGATGCTTACTTTGCAATGGAAGAAGTAAGTGAACTGGATTGTGATGTAATTGGGCTGGACTGGCACGTTTCTCCCTCTTATGCGTTGGCTCGTGTCGGAGATAAGGCGGTGCAGGGAAATCTTGATCCTTGTTTGATTTATGCTGAGCCGGAGGTATTAGAAGCCAAAACTATAGAAATGTTGAAGGCCTTCCCCAAGGGCAAGCATATTGCAAATTTGGGGCATGGTATTTACCCTGATATGCCTCCTGCACATGTGAAATTATTTGTGGATACGGTTAAGGGTTTCCGATACGAGTAGTAGGATATTCACGGATTCAGCTAATAAGCAGAGCTGATCTAGGGTAACATATAATGCAATCGCCTCCTAGAAACGACAAGTTGATTGTAGGTTCTGGGAGGCGATAATCTATATATGGATAGCGAAGCCGTTTATCTTTTATAGAGAAAGTCGGATTTATTGACGGATAGGAGTAACTGTGGGGGGCGCAATACATTATCGTCTATCCCCCATGCCATATCCAATCGGAGCGCGTACCCTAGGAAGCGCGCTTGTATTCCTGTTCCGAATGAGAATAAGAAGGGGCTTTTGAGGGTTTGTAATTCGACGACAACAGGAGTGTTTCCAATGATTTGGGAATCGGTAGGATTCTTTTGAGAGAAGGGATTGCCTTGTCGCCAAGCCGTTCCTGCATCAAAGAATGGGATCACTTCTAAGTTATACAGGGAGTTGTTATTAAGGGAGTTCTTTAGGATACGAGTAATAGGGATATGAAGTTGGAAGTTCGCGAGGGCGTATTTTGTTCCTGAGCGTGTATTGAATCGAAACCCTCTCATAGGCGTTACAAATTCTTGGTATTGAAAATCATATAATTGTGTGCTAATTTGATTGAGTGCATCGGGCTCATCCTCTCCTAGGTATATCCCTAAAATCCAATTGTCTTGCCCCCCCATATAGAATTGTTGTTTGGTACTCCCAATACTAAAAGCTGATTGAAGAGACGCTTCTAGGGTAATTCGCTTGTATATCGGAATGAATTGAGAGAAACCTAGACGGATGGTTGAGAATAGGTTGCTTGATTGAGAGAGCGAGAAATAGTTATCTATAGATGCTGTTGCTTGGTTTCCTGCATAGGGGTAAAATTCCTCTCTCTTGAGGTTATTATAGGTAAATGCAAGCTTTGAATGAATCACATTATCATTTGCATCTCGGTTTTCTACAGTCAAGGGATTAAGATCGTGTTTGACCAATCTTTGAAAACCTGTGGAGGCTTCTGCTTGGAGTTTGGATGAAAGTGGGAATAGGACGCCAACTCTCGTTTCAATATTCTCGAACTTGAAGATGGTTGTATCTTCGAGCAAAGTGAAGCCTTCGGATACACGGAAGTATCGTTTTTTTCGGTTGAATTGGAAGAAGAAGTCAGGTTGGAATTTTTCAAAGGTATACCTGAAATGGGCGTCACTGTTGCGGAAGTTCCATGAAGGACGAAAGCCTGCCTCTACTCTGTGGTTGTGGTATCGATCGGAGAATCCAACTTGGAAGTCGAGATGGTATTTCCCTATAGGTTCGAATCCTAGTGCCGTACCTACATAGTCTACCGACCATAAGGTAGTGGGATTCTCTTGATAGGTAAGCTTGATATTCTCGAATGTCGGCTCTTTGGATTCGCCGAATACATTCATGATTTGTATTTCTGGCCTGACAGTAGGTTTTACTACTGCAGTGGAGGGAGAGACTTCATATACATCCTCTTCTTCTTCATCGAATACATAATATTTTATAGGCTTCTTAGTAGTCGAATCCTTTTCCGCTTTTGGCTCTTCTGGTTTCGAAGGAGTAGGAATAGGAGGAGTTGGGACAGGATTATTGGCCATTTCTTCCTTTTCCTTTTCAAGTTTTTCGCGTAGTAATCTTTCTTCCTCTGCAATCTTTCTTCGGGTGTCTATTTGTACACGGAGTGCAGACTGTGGAGGCACTGTACTGATAGAAGGCAAAGAGCTTAAGGGGATGGTATAAATTCCCCCTTTACCTTTGTAAGAGGTTGAAAATGCAATCTGAGAATCGTTAATCTCGTATCTATGGATTCCTTGGGTGATATTGGTTAAGTAGGATTCCTCTTTAAGAAAAATATTGTATTTCTGGAGGTTGTATACTCCACTTGCATCCGATTTATAGATGATTTCGAAGGTATTAGGCATTTGCGGTTCTGTTTCATTAATGAAAGCAGAATTTGTAACTGATGATAGTACTGGGTTTTTTGCATCAGTTGTTTGGGCGAATATGTCGAAGTCTTGTGTATGCAATTGAGTCGGGAGTGGAGTGACCTTCGGGTTGAGGGAGTCGCGATTTGATGCGAAGAAGATTCTGTCATCATCGAAACTCCAACTAGGGGTTATGTCATCATAGACATCTTTTGTGACATGGCGAAAAGCAGGTTCTCCAACAGGGGTGACGAATAAATCTATTTGGTTGTTTTTGAGGGCAGAGACGACCAACTTTTGATTGTCATGAGACCATGCAAAGTCATAAATTGATTTTATGGTACCTGTCATGGGGAAAGAAGATACCTGTTTGGTCTCCCAATCGAAATAGGTGAGGGTGGGCTGTCCTTTAGGGTAGGTAATGGTTACAAGTTTGGAGCCTTGATGGTTCCATCTGAGGGGTTGTTCGAATCGGAACCGCTTGGCTTTAGGAAGGGATATACCATACTGGATGCCCGTAAAGGTATATTTATCCTCTTGGGGGCGATATATATAAATTTTTTGTTTGCCATTTTTATGTAGGGCAATTGCATATGCCTTCTTTTGTTCATTGTATGAGAACCCTGTGAGGTATTGGCTTGCCTTATCAGGGATTTGTGTAAGGTTAGGAACTTCACGAAACTTATTTCGTTTTTCCTTGTTTTGGGAGATCAGAATTGCCACGAATTCTCTCCATCTACTGGTTAAAGTATTAAGTTGGATGCCGAGTACAGAGACAATACCATTCTCGGCAGATCTCCCGATTCTGACGAGGTATATGATTTCGGATAGTTTTTGGGCACCGTATTCGGTCGTGATGTAGTGCCAAAGGGATTTTCGAATGGTTTGGTTAATCGGGTCATCACCCGAAACGGCTAATTCGACTATATTCTTGGTTTGGATATTAGCCAACCAGAGTTCGTCTTCATATGTCCATCCATAGCCTACATAATCAGCAATACCATTGATAAACCATTCGGGATTGTAGAATAGGAGTTCGGCTTGGGTAATATTCGAAAGCTTGGCTCCATAGTTGAATTCTCGGAGGATGAGATAAGCCACACGTTTGCGTACCTCTTGGAATAATTCGGCGGTGGTACCTGGATGGATGACATAGGATTCTATCCTAGCAGTTGGGATTTTACCTGGAGAACGTTTGGCTGCATCTAGTTGGATGTTGGTATGGAGGAGGGCGTGGGGATTATCTGCATAGAAGATCGTGTACTTCGCCTTAGGTCTATAGTCGAATAAGACTCCTAATTCATAGCGATTGATCTCGGCGAATTTTGCTACGAGCTTGGCTGCACTTTTATTCTGACCATTGTAATAGACAGTGAAGAACTCCGTAGAAATGGATTCCCACTTGGTTTTTGCAGAATAAGGATTGTTGGGAGATTGTGCGAGGAGTAAGATGGGTAGCAAAGTTAGGATAGTGAAGATATACAAACGCATGCTTCTGTTTTGTTTAGGTATCACGATGGTTTGGAGTATAAACGATTCTCCTATAGGTATTTGTTTAATTTACGTCATTCTCTTTAAAGATGATGGGTAAAAAGCTTAAAAAGTTTGGAATCGGGATAGATTTATTTCTGGTGGTATGGGAGATTGGGGATTTAAGATATGGTTGGCCAGGACTTTTGAACAGTAGGGAGCAAGCAATACGCCTTTGGTTCCGAAGCCTGAACAAATATGAATAAAGGGAAATAGGGTGTGTGTGCCAATGATGGGTTTTCGGTCGGGGGTAGTAGGACGAAGGCCTGCGCGTTGATCTAAGATAGAGAAAGGAAGGGTGATTGCTTGTTGGAGGAAACTGGAAATTTGTTCGCGCCCTTCGGGGGTTGGATTAGGGTGTGCAAACGTGTTTTGATAGGTAGAACCCGTTACATATAAATCGTCTCCTTTGGGAATGAGGTATATTCGACGAGATAGAATAAAAGGAAGGTTTAGGTTGGGGATTTTGAGTAGAAGGGTTTCTCCTTTGTTGGGGATGATGGATACTTGAGGGAATAGGGGATTGGTGGAGGTATACGCGCCTTGAGCAATGATGAGGTGATCGTAAGAAAGGGATTGTTGGGAGAGTTGGAGGGTTTTCGATTGAGGATTAAGATGGGTGAAGGGAAGGTCTTGGGTAATTCGGGTGAGGTTGAAATGGGATTGTAGGATGGATAGAAGGGTATTGATGAATGTAGGAATGTCTACCCAACCACAGGGAGTAATCATAATGCCCCCCAAAGGATTGTTTAGGTGCTCAGGGTGTATAGAAGTGCCTTGGAAAGAGAATAAGTGTGCGAAATTGGGATTTTGGGTACGGCCTGTCCATTTGTTGTATTCCTTAATCGTTTTGAAGGGACGATAGATGGGAGTATAGTGAATATGTTTTTTTAAGGGGGCAAAAATGGGAATCTGTAAGAAGGATTCTATTTCAGCCAATAGACGATCTGCCTCCCAAGACTTCGCCCCGAATCTTCCTGTAATGACATTGAATAAGCCAGCGGCTACTTGGGAGGCTGCGGGTTTTTGGGGACTATGGATGAGGGTTACCTTTTGCTTATGAAGGCAAAGGCGTGCAGCCATAAATGCACCCGCAAGACCAGATCCTATGATGACATGATGCATTAGGGATTCTTTTTAGCTTTAACAGCTTGTTGGAAGTTTTCAAGGTTGGTGGAGATGAACTCAGCCCATGCCTCTTGATCGAAGTAGACGCCAACGATTACGAGGTAGTATAGATATTTGTCGTAGCGAAACTTAAGAAGATTGCCTATGTGTTGGTTGTGGGCAATGATGGAGTAGCATTGATTGCTTTTACCAATAGACATATGGTAGGGCAACTTTCGGGTTTTGATGCCGCGGAATCTGAAGAATATTCGGGTCATATTATGCATAATCCACATCGGAATAATGCTTTGGAAGGTATATTTATACTTCGTGATTTGATGCATGATATTGAAAATGCTATCCCCATCTTCATACTCTAGTTCATATTCCAAGTCTATGGATAAATCAGCGTCTTTTTGTTTGTTGATTTTTTCATTGACATAGGCTTCATACAATTGGAAGCCTTCATCAAGGAGATAGTCTTTTGATACAAGCATTAGCTTATCAGAATCAAGAATCTTGAGGGGCTTATAGGTTTTGCCAGTGGTGAAGAACCAATAGGCTCTACGGAAAAATTGGAACATAATAATTGGGCTTAATAGGTATAAAGGTACAGATAAAAGAAGAGTTTAGGGGATATGTAAGAGGTCTTTATGGTCAAGAAAACCAAGTCGTTTTTGGAGACGATGGGGGAGAGGAGGGAGGTTATGACGTGCAATGAGGAAGGTTGTAAGATCTGCGACTTCTTTGAAGATAATATGCTTATCCATGGCTGCTTTGAGGTATCCCTTACCTGTAGAGCCTCCTGTGCCTACACGTGTACCGATGATACGGTGAACCATAAACATATGTCGGAATCTCCAAGCTGAGAGTTGTTCGTCTATTTCTAGGAGAATGTTTAGTAGGCGAAAGGCTGGCTGTAGGAGAGGAAAATCGCGGTAGAGGACAATGAATAGGGCATTTCTGTTGGCGAGCCGAGAAAATTTACGGCTATACTCTCCTGTTTCCTCAATAAAAATCTTTTTGAACATTCGAATGTTTGAACGCTCTGGCGGTAGAAGGCTATCGCTATATATTTTCAGGTAATCTGACCAAAAGGGATGTAATCCTTTTATGGGAGTCGCAAGGGGTTGGTATTCCTTCCAGAGCTTCTTTCGTTTGAAGAAAGGCATTCTTTCAAGCCAATTATTGAGGAGGGTAATGAGAGAGGTTTCCTTTTCAATGCTTTCGATTTTGCTTTTGTCTTCGGGTCTGAGCTGGGAGGTATAGTATTGTTTTCCATGTCGTTCGGGCATTTCGAGGCCTAATTTGGCTTCAATAAGCTTGAATTGGGTGCCTTGGAAGCCTGATGCGGGTCTGAGATAGTCGCGGAAGTCAAGAAAATCGAGGGATGTCATCGTCTCCATAAGATCAATTTGCTGGACGAGGACTTTTAGGATGGAGACGATACGGGCGAGTCTATGATTCGCGACATATATATCGGGGGAATTATCGGCGATTTGGGGTTGGGAGAATATTTCAAGTACGGAGTCTAGTTCGAAGATAATCTGTTTGAACCAAAGCTCATAGGCTTGGTGGATGATGATAAACAACATTTCATCATGTGCTTCAGGATTTTCTCTTTCCTGTGCGTTTAAAATTTTATTTAGGGCGAGATAATCCTTGTAGTATGTGTCTTGGTGGTTCATGGATCTATCAATTAGGAGGGAGCGAAATTTCTGGCTTTCTGGGGGAAAGATACAAAAGTATTGGGTGGAGAGGGAGGTTTTGAAGGGATTGCGCTGATTTTCAGAAGAGAATACGGGAAATTTAGGCGTTTGTTTGGATAGTAATGGGGTAGGGAGGGGATGCAAGATTTTCGTTGTGTGTGGTTTGTGTAGCGCGAAAAGCTTACAAAAAGGTAATGGAATCTTTTTTTTTATGAGGTTCTTTTGTACCTTTCGGTCATCAATACTATTTATCTTTTTGATTTAGAACTCTAAGTGCTGACCTCATAAATAGAATTATTATGAAGAAACTGTACTCATTTCTAGCATTTGCTTTATTCTTCCTTAGCTGCGCTGGCCTTTTTGCACAAACTACTTATAGTGAAACTCCAGGAGCTCCTATTGATCCAGGAAGTGGTGGACAAACTTATACTAGTACCATTACTGTAAGTGGTGGAACTACTAGTATTACTGATATTGATGTAGGAGTAGATATTACGCATACATGGGCAGGTGATATCGATATTGACTTGACAAGTCCCGCTGGAACAACCGTTCGTATCATGGACGATGGAGCTGTAAACAGCTCTAGTGACGATGTTGTTGTTACAATGGACGATGCTGCTGCTACTCCACACAACACAAATATGGGAACCATTCAACCTGCGAATCCTCTTTCTGCTTTTAATGGAGAAGATGCAAATGGAACATGGACAATGGTGGTTACAGATGACGCGGGTGGAGATGGAGGGACATGGAACTCTTGGAGCATGATGATTACAGGTGCTGCTGGTATTCCTACCTTGTCTGAGTGGGGTCTTATTATTTTGACTCTATTAGTTTTGAATATCGGTACAGTTAGATTGCTTCGTTTGGAAGGACAAACTGCATAAGCTTTTCTGACTTTATTGAAAGACACAAATTCTTTGTACAGTGTCTCCCTAGATTACCGCTGAACGTTGAGTTTGTGAGACATATTAGAAGAGCTGCTATCATCTTTACGATAGCAGCTCTTTTCTGTATTTTGGGCAATAATGTGGGGGAGGTTTAGCTATTGGGAAGAAGATATATTAGATGAGATTGGGAGCTAAATTGGTGATGTTCATTTTACTCGTCAATATAGGTTACAGAAACTTCTCCTAGAGTGGGATTCGCGTTTTGGTACTGTATTATAAAATAGTCTTATAGATATGTTTCGGAATAAATCACTTCTGTTATGGGGAGGAATAGGGGTTCTACTATGCTTTTGGGGATGCGGGAGATCAAATGAAAGCATGGAATATCAGGGATTTATATTACGCCTGAGTAAGCATACAGGCATTTCCTTTACTAATAAAATTTCTGAGACGACTGCCGTTAATCATTATACATTTGAGAATATATACCATGGTGGAGGGGTTGGAGTTGGGGATTTGAATAATGATGGGCTGCCCGATCTCTATTTTAGTGGAAACCAAGTTCCCGATCGGATTTATGTGAATAAGGGAGGATTACGGTTTGAAGATGTGACATTGACTGCCATAGATACTTTGTTGAGTTATGAGGGATGGCATACAGGAGTTTCTATGGCAGATGTGGATGGAGATGGATGGTTGGATATTTATGTGTGTCGTTCAGGTGTGTCTAAGGATGCTGATATTCGGCGGAATTTGTTGTTCATGAACAATGGGGATATGACCTTCCGAGAGGAGGGAGCTAAATGGGGAGTAGATGATACGACACATTCGATGCAAGCCGCTTTCTTGGATTATGATTTAGACGGGGACTTGGATATGTATTTGTTGAATACGCAGACAAATATACAGGGGCAGAATACCTCTACGGCGGCTATTACAGAGATTACGAAATCGGGCAAGTTTGAGAGTGATCGTTTCTTTCGGAACGAAGGGAACCGATTTGAGGATGTTACCCAAGAAGTAGGAATCGGAACATTTGGGTTTGGGCTAGGAATTGGGGTGGGAGATGTGAATGAAGATGGATACCCTGATATATATGTGAGCAACGATTATGAAGAACCCGATTTGTTGTATATAAATGATGGTAAGGGCAAATTTAGAGACGAGATTCAAGCACAGATTAAGCATATCTCAAATTTCTCGATGGGAAATGATATCGCCGACTTTAACAATGATGGCTACCTAGATATTATCTCTCTGGACATGGCGTATGAAGATCATGTGCGGTCGAAGCGGAATATGGAAGCAATGAGTTCGGAGAAGTTTTGGGGAATGGTCAAAGCGGGTTGGCATCATCAGTATATGACCAATACCTTGCAAATGAATAATGGGAATGGAACCTTTAGTGAGGTGGCTCAATTATGTGGAGTTGCGAAAACGGATTGGAGTTGGGCACCTTTGTTTGCTGACCTTGATAATGATGGCCATAAGGATTTATTTGTGACAAATGGATATAAACGAGAGGTAAGGGATCGAGATTTCCAGACTGAATTGGTCGAATTGGCCGCTCTGCGAGATGGTAAAATCTCTCTGGAAGAGATGCTCGCAATGTTGCCTGATACGGTTATCTTAAACTATTTATACCATAATAAGGGGGGATTGAAGTTTGAGAATAAGACCTTGGATTGGGGATTGAATCAGGCGGTGAATTCGAATGGGGCAGCTTATGCGGATTTGGATGGAGATGGAGACCTCGATTTAGTCGTGAACAATATGGAAGCCCCTGCTTTTGTATATGAGAATCAAGGGGGGAAGTATGGATACTTACGGTTTAAGTTGGAGGGGAATAAGCCTAATGCCTTTGGAATTGGGACGAAGGTGAGATTATATGATGAGCAAGGGAAGTTGTTGCAATATCAAGAGATGTCCATGTGCCGAGGTTTCCAATCGAGTGTTGAAGCTGTATTGCACTTTGGGGTAGGAGAGATGAAGGAGATTGCACGGGTAGAGGTTGATTGGCCAAATGGCAAGCAAAGTGTTTTGCAACATGTAAAGGCGAATCAATTGCTGACGGTTAAGCAATCGGAAGCAACAGAAAAAGGAGGTCGTAAGTTGATTACTGCCGAAATTATGCGAGAGGTGACAACCGATATCGGTTTGAAGCATAAACATGAAGAGAATGTATATGATGATTTTGCGAAAGAGATTTTATTGCCCCATAAGCAATCCCAACATGGCCCTTTTATGAGTTCGGGAGATGTGAATGGAGATGGGTTTGAAGATTTCTTCATTGGTGGCCCCATGGGCAAGGCAGGTACTTTGTATATGCAAAATGAAACAGGGGCGTTTGAGCCAAAGCTACAAGCTGCTTTCGATAAGGATAAGGGGCATGAAGATTTGGGTTCGGTGATGGTGGACTATGATAAGGATGGAGACTTGGATTTGTATGTGGTGAGCGGAGGGAATGAGGTGGAGCCTACTTCGGATTTGCTTCAGGATCGATTGTATGTAAATGATGGCAAGGGGAATTTCATGAGGGATGTGAAGGCATTGCCTAAGATGCTTACAAGTGGGCAATGTGTAGTAGCGGGGGATTATGATGGAGATGGAGACGAGGATTTGTTTATTGGCGGAAGAGTCGTTCCAGGTCAATATCCCTTTCCTGCCCGTAGTTATTTATTGGCCAATGAAAATGGGGTATTTACCGATGTAACCGAACAATCTTGTGTAGACCTATTGGCACCTGGTCTCGTTACGGAAGCCTTGTTTAGCGATTATGATGGAGACAAGGATTTGGATTTGCTCTTAACAGGCGAATGGATGTCTGTGCGGGTATTTAAGAACGAGGCCAATGGATTTACAGAGGTTACACAAGCGGTCGGACTGAATTATAGTCAGGGTTGGTGGTTTAGCATTATCGAAGGAGATTTTGATGAGGATGGAGATATGGACTATATCTGTGGGAATCTTGGCAAGAATACAAAGTACAAGGCGAGCAAGGAGCAGCCTTTGAATGTATATTGCTCAGATTTTGACAATAGTGGAACCTTAGATATTGTTTTGACAACCTACCAAGAGGACAAACATTACCCTGTGCGGGGTCGGGAGTGTACCTCTCAACAAATGCCTTTCGTTCAGGAGAAATTTCCTACCTATAAGGCATTTGCAGAGGCTGAGGTGGAAGATATTTATACAGAGGATGCCTTGGCGAAAGCCTTGAACTATAAGGCGTATACACTGAGTAGTAGCTTTATACGAAATGATGGAGGAAAATTCAGTGTCCATCCTTTGCCTTTGGAGGCTCAGGTTTCGCCTATTACGAGTATGATGGTGATGGACTTAAACCAAGATGGACATTTGGATGTATTGGCTGCGGGAAATATGTATGGGGCGGAGGTTGAGACGATTCGGTATGATGCAGGGATTGGCGTCTGCTTGTTGGGAGATGGTAAGGGGAGATTCTCGGCTCAGACGGCAGTCAAGAGTGGATTCTTCGCGCCAAAAGATGTGAAGGATTTTGCGATGGTGAAGCAAGGGAAAGGGCATGGAGTCTATCTGATGGTTTCAAATAATAGTGATTACCTACAAGTCTTTCAGGTGGCTGAGGGGTTCTTGGTTGCAGGGAAGTAGGCTTATAGGATTTGATGTAGCAAAAGGAGAGCATATTGACAAGTGCTGTTCACGGCTATTCCCAGCTGGGTATTCGCAGGTCAAGCGCTTGAGTACCGTATTCCCAGCTGGGTATTCGCAGGTCAAGTGCTTAAGTACCGTATTCCCAGCTGGGTATTCGAAGGTCAAGCGCTTGAGTACCGTATTCCCAGCTGGGTATTCGCAGGTTAAGCGTTTAAGTACCATATTCCCAGCTGGGTATTCGCAGGTCAAGCGCTTGAGTACCGTATTCCCAGCTGGGTATTCGCAGGTCAAGCGCTTGAGTACCATATTCCCAGCTGGGTATTCGCAGGTCAAGCGCTTGAGTACCATATTCCCAGCTGGGTATTCGCAGGTCAAGCGCTTAAGTACTGTATTCCCAGCTGGGTATTCGCAGCTCAAGCACTTAAGTAGAGACTTATATACTTACAGTTGAGATCCGATTGGAGATTTGTTGAGTGGCTTTTAGGAGGATTTGTAGGGAAACATCCGCCATTTTGTTGCCTTGTGTATCGAGGGTCGGGTTGATTTCAACGACTTCAAAACAACTTACTTTCGGATTGGCCAATAATTCACAAAGCAAGGTTGTGGTTTCGTCTGGGAGAAGCCCATTGGGAACTGGAGTTCCTGTGCCATCGGCAACAAGCTCTGAATCGAGGCTATCTACATCAAAGGATAAATAGATTCTATCGCAATCTTTGAGGAGGGCAAGGGTTTTTTGTGCGGTATGACTTGCTCCTTTTGTGCGAACCTCCTCGACCAGTATGTTTTTGATGCTATGCTTATTGATAAGATCTACTTCCTCGAATTCTAGATCGCGTATTGCGATAAATACTATGTCTTCATGCCTAATCCATGGCGTGGGGCTACCTACACTTTTAAGCCTTTCCCAATAGGCAGCGGTTTTGTCAGAAACAGGATTCTTTCTATTGCTTAAATTCTCTTCACCCAGTGCAATAGCGAGGGGCATGCCATGCATATTACCTGTTGGGCTGGTATAGGGGGTATGTAAATCTGCATGAGCATCTACCCATATGACCCCAATTTTATCATTGGGATATGCCTTTCGAAGCCCTGCAATGGTTGCAGCTGCATTTGAGTGGTCTCCTGCTATCAGTAAGGGGAATTCGTTATTGTTAATCGATTCTGTGACAGAATTGATTATGTTTGTAAACACTTTCTCGATTCCATCTATATATTTTGCCCATCTGTAGGGAGAGTGTTCATATAGGAGTTCGTTAAAGGTGCTGACTTTTGTTTTGGGGAATTGAGTAAAGAAAGCGTTTTTTGCATTAAAAGCAGCAACTTTGAGTGCATCTATGCCTAGAGATGCTCCACGGGTTCCTGCACCAAGTTCAGAGGGAACTTCTATAATTCGGATTGTTTTCATTCGATTCTCGACTTAAGATGTTTCTGGTTTTGGGTCTTTAGACGAATTATTAAAAGGGCTTTGAAATTATATAATAATCACTTTAGGATGCAAGTATTCTGTTTTACCTTCAATCCATTTGAGGAAAATACTTATGTATTGGTCAATAAAGACAAAGAATGTGTGATCATTGATCCTGGTTGCTATACAGTACGTGAGGAGATACAATTGTCTTCATTTATCGAACGAGAAGGGTTGAAGGTAGTAAAATTGCTTAATACACATGGACATATTGACCATATTTTCGGAAACCAATATGTGGTAAGTCGATACAAAGTCCCTTTTATAACGCATCATAAGGTGGTGCCCGAGTTAAAGGCTGCTGAGCAATATGGAAAGGTTTTTATGGGCTTAGACTTGGTTCCTTCTCCTATGCCTGATGAATTTGTGGAGGAAGGAGATATCATTCGTTTTGGAGAGGAGGAACTAGAGGTATTGTTTACGCCTGGGCATTCGGCAGGCCATATTAGCTTTTACCATCGTGCCAGCCAGCAATTGTTCTCAGGAGATGTTTTGTTTTTGGGAAGCATCGGCCGAACTGATTTGCCTGGAGGGTCTTATCCTGTGCTTATGAAAACGATAGTCGAGAAGGTATTGCCCTTAGGAGATGGGGTTCGGGTATATCCAGGGCATGGTTCGACAACGGTTTTAGGCGATGAGCGTCAAGTGAATCCATTTATCGTTGATTATTTGTTGGGAGATTGATTGAAGTATTAATTGATAGTAATTATGAGAGAAGATTTTTTGTACGAAACGAGTAAGGGGTACTCGATTCCCATTAGTTTATATGGAGCAGAGTATTGGGGGACTCGGCCTTGTATTGTCTATATCCATGGTTTTAAGGGATTTAAAGATTGGGGCTTTGTTCCGTATTGTGGAGAATACTTGGTGAAAGAAGGGTTCTGTTTTGTGTGTTTTAATTTCTCCCATAATGGGATTGTGGGGCATGCTGATGAGTTTACCGCATTTGATAAGTTTGAACAGAATTCCTTTTCGCTAGAAGTGAGTGAGGCTAAAGAGATGATTCATCTGTGTATGCATACAGACTTCTTTGGCCGTTACTCGGTGCAAAAAATAGGCGTTATCGGCCATAGTAGGGGAGGGGGCATTTCAATTCTGTCTTGTTCTGGCAATCAGGATGTAAGTGCGTTAGTGACTTGGGCATCAGTCTCTAGTTTCGATCGGTTTGACAAGAAAACCCGTGAAGATTGGCGGAAGAAGGGATATATTGAAGTCATGAATAGCCGTACGAAACAGGTATTTCGTCTGGGACGGAAATTATTAGAGGATGTTGAGCGTCATACTAAAACGCGTTTGAATGTGCTGGAAGCGGTTCGATCCTTGGAAAAACCCCTCTTAATTTTACATGGATCAGATGACAAGGCAGTTGGATATTATGAAGCAGAGCAATTGAATATCTATTCAAGTGCTGCCCAAACCCAGTTTAGACTCATTCCTGGAGCTGGGCATACCTTCGGGGCAAAACATCCATTTGTAGGCACTACTCCCGACCTAGAACTAGTATTAGAACTCAGTAGCCAATTTTTTCGAGCCTCATTGTATTAACAAATCATAAAATTGTTGCTGTGAGGGGATAAAATGATTATCTTTGCAGGCAGTTTTTTGAGAAATAGGAGCAAAGGATACAAAATTATGTCTAAGAAATTTACAACCAAAGAGCTAAAAAAGCGTGCAAAAGCGAAACGCCGTCGGCACCAGCTTAAAGTAAACCCTAGAATTACGGGTACTTATACATTAGAGCAAGCGAATAAATCAGTGATTGATTCCTTGGAGGCGAAACTAAAGGCCAGCCAAGATTAGTCAGATAAGATATTAACAAAGGAGAGTACTAGCAGCAGTTAGTGCTCTTTTTTGTATGCTTACTCAAAGGCATTGTCTGCAATCGTGAAAAAATCTCCGTTTTGGGTAGGATGAATGGCGAGGATTCCTGCTCTAACGAGTGTAACGAGAGTGATAGAGGTTTGCTTTCTGGAGATTTGGAGAAGGGTTTTAGCACTATCTAAGGTTGTCTTTTTATTTTCTTCAAGATATGTCAAAATCGTTCTCTCGTTGGTTCCATACATAAACCGAACGCCCTTATTGTTTCGCTCATGCTTCATTAGTTGAACCATCTCTCTACTTGCTGTAATACTCATATCCTCAACTCTAATGAGCGCGATTTTATCTTGGGGCTTATTTCCTGTTCTTATGTAATGGGGCTTCCGTTTACTTTCTTGAATATCAAAAGCAATAACAGCTCTTCTAGCATTTACAGGTATGTGAGTGATGGTGTATTTAATCTTCGGGAAGCAGGTTTTCGTGATAGCATTTACAATTGCGAATTCATCTTCGTGAGGTGTTTTGGTTCCATATATGGTTCGATCATCATCTACTCCTATCAATAAATATCCTCCTTTTGTATTGGCAAAAGCGATAATTTCCCTGGCGATTTTTTCTGGATGATTTGCTTTTCTTTTGAACTCGAGCTTTAGACCTTCCCCCTTTTGGATGATCGATCTTAGGTTTCTCAATTCCATTTTAGAGAATTTTGGGGTATTTAACCGAATAGAAGTAGAAGTTAATACAATTTTCTGGGATGCACAACGTAAATATTTCAGATAGCGTTTTCATCTGTACAAGGGTTTTTCCTTGTAATTAGATATACATCAAAAGAATGTTAATAAAAATTTAAAGCAGAAGTTACGTTTATATATTTGCTCATCTGTAGTATTCCAGAAAATATTTTCGCATTGATTGCGCTTTTAGACTTAACAGATATAACTATTGAGAAGGCACTTTTGATTAAGAAAATGCGAAGAATTTGCTTTAGAGAGGCATTATTCTTGTGAATGTGAAGTTGTGCCTTTATTTGTATAGTACTTTCTCTTGAAAATAAGATATAACGAGGCCTTTGGATAAATGAGGAATTAGGGCTTATTTGGCTATCTCATTCTGATATTTTTGGAAAAGAGGTATCGTTTTATCGTAATACAAACCAACAAAATAAATACTTTCCTTATAACATGAAGGATTTTCTATATATCGCTGCTACATTTTTAACCGCTTTTACTATCTCATATCTCACTATCCCTTCTATCATCTATATTTCAAAGCGAAAGAGATTATTTGATGTGCCTAACGGGCGTAGTAGCCATAAATCCCCTACTCCACGAACTGGAGGTGTTGCCATCTTTTTAGGATTTGTTATCTCCTTTTTAATGTGGGATACCTATGTTGATTTCTTGCAGATTAAGTACATTCTGATTTCTCTCGTGCTTTTATTCTCTGCAGGTTTGAAGGATGATCTTATCGGGTTGAGTGTGGATAAGAAGTTTTTCATTCAGCTAGGAATTGGTTTCTTGATTGCTTTTGGAGGGATTCGCTTGACGGGCTTCCATGGCGTTTTTGGGATAGAGGAAATACCTATTGTGTTTCAGTATTTATTTACAATTGTGGTGGTCGTAGGAATTACCAATGCCTATAATCTCATAGATGGAATTGATGGGCTTGCAGGAGGAATAGGGTTGATTGCAGCTCTTACACTAGGCTCATTTCTGTATTTGATGGGAGATGTCTTGTTTGCTTTGATGTCTTTCACCTTGGCAGGTAGCCTAATTGCCTTCTTGTGCTTTAATTTTCAACCTGCTAAGATTTTTATGGGGGATACAGGTTCTCTCATTTTGGGCTTCCTCCTATCGGTATTGGCCATTCGCTTTATTGAATTCAATTATAGTCCCGCAAACTCATTTGTCGTGATGGAGTCTGCACCTGCATTTGCGATGTCCATTTTGTTTATTCCTATATTCGATACGCTTCGTGTATTTACCGTTAGAATCTTAAAAGGACAATCTCCTTTCCGACCAGACCAACGACATATTCACCATATCCTATTGAGTATTGGGATGACTCATGCAAAAGCTGCTATTACGCTATATTGTGCCAATATAGGGATGATTATCCTAGCCAGTGCTTGTAGTCAATTGGGTACATTAAGTTGTATTCTGGCTTTGTTCTTTGTAGGGATTTTGTTTGTAGAATGCTTGATGGTTGTTCAATATCTACAAAAGCGCAAAGCAACTAGCCCTGTTGGGGTGATTAATAAGAAATCGTAGTTTGATTCTACTTTGGAAGTAAAGTAGATTTATATACAGAGGAGGGTATCATTTTTTTGATACCTTCCTCTAAGCTTGTTAAGGGTCTTTGTAAAAACCTTTTCATTCTTGAGTTATCGGGCAATCGTCTAAAAATTTCCTCTTTTCTGATTCTATCTTTGTGAATGATACTCGATTTTGCGCCCGTAACCTTCTGAATATACTGGGCAAGTTGTAATATGGTATATTCTTTACTATTGCCTACATTCATAATTAGGTTTTCGGCCTCTGGATTCCTATAGGCATTTATGACTGTTTGAGTGGCATCATCAATAAAACAAAAGGTGCGTTTTTGCTGGCCATCCCCATAGATATATAAGTTCTCTCCTTTTAGGGCTGCTGACAGAAACTTTTGCATGACAAAATCGTGTCTTTGTGTTGAGCCATAAACATTAAAGAATCGAAAGATGGAATAGGGGAGCCCGAACTGTTGTTGGTAGGCTCTCACAAAGGCTTCTCCTGTAGCTTTGACTGCTCCATAGGGAAGCCTCGCATTTAGAGGGGTGCTGTCTTCATATTGAGGAAAGGAAGGAGAGTTTCCATAGACCTCAGAGGAGCTGGCATAGATAAAGCGTTTTACTTGATGTTTTATAGAAAACTGTAGGAGGTATTCAATCCCTTTCAAGTCTTCAAATACAGATACAGGTTGTTTCAGGTTTTGTTCAACTCCCACAAAAGCAGCATAGTGGAAGATATATTCGAATGAGTGCTGTTGAAAGACGCTTTTTATATCTTCATATTTATTGGCATTGCCTTTAATGAACTCCCAATTGGGGATGTTTTTATCGGGTAATCGGGAGAAGTCAATAGACGACATATTGTCCATAATGACCACATAAGCAAGAGGGTCATTTAACAATGCTTTGACCAAATGATTTCCAATAAAGCCAGCTCCGCCTGTAACAAGTATTTTATACATGTACTATAAAGTTATAATGCCTGCACAAAGATAGCTAATATTTAAGGATATTAAGATTACAGAGGTTTTAATGTTTAGCTTTACGTTTGAGTATATTGATTTTCGTGTTATTGGTAGAGATCAATGTGTAACCCACATTGGAGAGTAATTATTTGATAATCAGTTTTTTGTGTGTTTGACTATGCCTTGCCCTTGGTGAAAAACGTGTAATATATGTACTTATTTGTGACTACTGATGTTTTATAAAATATTTATCTTTAAATGCTGAGAAAGCAAATCGCTTGTTTTGTGTTTCCTAAATGCTAGTGATAAGTCTAAATTTTCCTTTCGAGTGTTACCAATTGTTTAAATCAAGTGTTATGAAGACGTTTTTAGTATTTCTATTTTGGCTTTTTGGTATGCAACCTGCTGATGTTCCTGCCCATTCTTTTACCAACCCTATTGTAGATGAAAGCGCAACTATGTCTGTGTATAATCCCAATGGTGATCGTCGTCGTTATAATGGCCCTATCATTATTGTAGTGGAAGATACACATTTCAAACCTGCGGGTCGATCCCAATAATTAGGGGAATTTCGTATTGTTTTGAAGATAGTTACGTGATATTATTTTGAGTATTTTGATCGTTATTCTCTAGGATAGAATGAAGCATTCGGTTTGATTTCGCTTCTTTCTATCCAATTGGCTTTTTGCTAAAAATGTCTTTCAGAGTACTTATTTATGAATTAATTTAATTAGCTTTGTCATTGATCATTATATTACTGAAATCTGAAATCAAGATTGTGAGTATGAGAAAACTATCCACATTTTGTTTAACCCTTTTGATTTCTCTATCAATGTTTGCGCAAGACGCGAATCGCATTGTTAGCATAGAAAGAGCAAAAGAGGTTCATTCGTACAAGCCACTAGATTTAACAAAATTAGAGGCTAGCCAAAATGTAGCAAGAACCCAACCTGGTTCTTCTATCGTTCCTGAGTTTCATTCAGATGCGGTTACATCTCAATTGATAGGGGAGGCGTCTAATGCGTATACCTTTATCATTGGTGAGAACCATCAGATTGTAACTAAGCCAGGTGTAGGTACCAATGGAGGTACATTGGCTTTCATCCACCGTCAAAATATTGCAAAATGGGGTGGTGTTACTGCTGATAATGGCCGCTTGCGTTATGGTATTTCTGACGACGGAGGTCAGACATGGGGAGTTGAGAATGGAACCATCAACCCTACTTATGCATATCCAAATGGAGATGAAGCACGTGGACGTTATCCAAACTGTGCACTTTACATGCCATCTGGAGGAACACAAGCGTCTGATTTAGAGCTTATTTACGCTTGTCCAGCTCTTGATCCTAACGGTTGGAATGGTCATGTTGTAGGGCGAGTATCTAGCTTGTTCAATCCAAATTCAAGCCCTCCTCCTCCATATGATCCTTCTGTAGACCAAGAAGATTATCTATTCACAAATGGTGGTACTGACGGTGTACTATTCCCTTATGACCTTTGGGAAAGAGTTGATGGCGAATTCTGGTATGTATCATTCCCTTATGACCAAGTTGCTGGTGCTACTGATGTTACTCGTATCAAAGTATACAAAGGAGAGCATGATGGTACTATGGTTAACTGGGCACTTGCAAGCACAATTAATCTTCCTACAGAAACGAGTATTGATGGTGCTTCTCACATTACTAGCCTTAACTTGGCTTTCTCTCCTGACGGACAAACTGGATACATCAGTTTCTTGGGAGACCTCGTAGGAGGACAAACTGGAGTTTACTCTCCATGTTTCGTCGAATCTAAAGACGGTGGAGATAACTGGTTAGCTCCTGTTGAATTTGATATGGGAACTTGCCGTGAATTGTTCGATTCATTGACATTCTTCCAATTCATTGATACTGTTACAGGTGATACACTTCCTGTAGGAACAGGATTGGCTACTACTGGATTCGATTCTGACCTTACTGTAGATGGTAATGGCGATCCTCACTTGATTGCTACTGTTGGTAATGGTACTACTACAAATGGAGACCCTCCAGGATATAGTGTCTTCAGTGGTGTTATCCTTATTACATATGACTTCACTAAAGATGAGTTTGGTGATTGGAATATGATGCACCTAGGTTCTCAGTCTACTTTCCGTGGAGACTTTGCTGACTTGACTGCAGATCCATGGGTACAAGTTGGACGTTCTCCAGATGGAAACATCGTAGCGTTTAGCTGGACTGATACAGATACTACTCTTGCTGGTAACCCAGGATGGGAAGCAGGAAACAGTGACCCAGACCTTAGAGGATGTGCATACAATATTACTACAAGAATGATGACTCCAGTTGTTGATTGGACTGCTGGTGACCAAGTTTGGGATGGTGCTGCTTTGATGCCAAAGATTGCTCCTGTTATTCTTGAGCCAAACGCTGGTGAGTACCTTGTACCTACAGTTGTTATGAGTTTGGATGGAGCTACAGATCTAGACCCTGTATCTTTCCACTACTTCTCTGATATCATGTATGTTGATGCAGACTTTACTGAAATGCCTCAGTTCTGCTTCACTTGTAAGTCTACTCCATATGCGAACAGCACTAGCGTAACTGACGCAAACTGTGGTTCAAGTGATGGTGAAGCTAGCATTGCTCTTGGTGGTGGTACAGCTCCTTATTCTGTAATGTGGAGCAACGGTGCTATGACTGATACAGTTATGGGACTTGATGTAGGAATCTACACAGTTACTGTTACGGATGCTAATGGTTGTGAAGACGAGCAAAGCGTTACAATCAACAACATTGGTGCTGCTACATTGGCTATCGATACTTCTTCTGATCCTAAGTGTGCAGGTGAAGAAACTGGAGAAGCGCAAGTAACTGTTACAGGTGGTACAGCTCCTTTCACATACATGTGGAGCAATGGTACTTCTACTTCTGATACAGCTGATGATCTTCCTTCTGGAACAACTACTGTTACTGTTACAGATGATAATAACTGTGCAAGTGTTGTGAGCGTTACATTGATGGATCCTGATGCAATTGATGCTTCTGCTGCAAGTGTTGATGTTCTTTGTAATGGTGGTGACGATGGTTCTATTGATGTTTCTGCTTCTGGTGGAACTGGTACATTGTCTTACTCTTGGGATGATGGTGCAACTGGTGCTACTCGTTCAGACTTGATGGCTGGAACATATGACGTTACAATCTCTGATGACAACGATTGTGAAGTTATGCTTTCAGTAACTATCAATGAGCCTGCAGAATTGTCAGTTTCTGGTTCTTCTACAGCAAATACAGCTACTCAAGCTCCATTTACAGGTACAGCTTCTGTTTCTGTTGTGGGTGGTACAGGTCCTTACACATATGCTTGGGACAATAACCAAACTTCTTCTTTCATCTTCGGATTGGAAGGTGGTGTATACTCTTGTACAGTAACTGACGCTAACGGTTGTACTGAGACAATCGAAGTAACAGTTGATGATAATAGCGTAGGTATCGAAGAAGACCTAGCAGGAATCAACGAAATCGCATTGTTCCCTAACCCAACTAATGGAACATTCTCATTGGCTATTGAGCTTGTAAGCGCAGATGATATCAACATTGCTGTTACAAACTTGAACGGACAAACTGTAATGCAAAGTAGCAAGGCTGCTGTATTGAATCTTGAAGCTTCTTTCGACGCTTCTGATCTTCCTGCTGGTATCTACATGGTACGTGTAAGTACTTCTAAAGGAGCAGTTTACAGAAAGTTGATCGTTGAATAAACAAGAACCTTAATTAGTTCTTATTTCTATAATGAAGGAGAAAAGCATATGCTTTTCTCCTTTTGCTTTTTCGCTATCCTGTGTATAGGTGAAAATACCTTATTTTTAAAAGCCGTAAAAACTATTGGATAATAGCTAGTATATTCGTATCGAGCCGCAAATTCATTGGGAGATTGGGTATTTCTTTACTTTCGTCATAAAGAATGTCAATCTAACAAGACTATTCGATATGGCTCATTTTTTGAAGTATAACTAATGAAACAAAACGAAAAGCAAGTAGTAAGAATGGAAAAAATGCGTTTAAAATCATTGCCATTGGTTTCTTACAGACTATTTATATTGTCTATAACAGCCTTGTTCTTGTGTAGCTCAATGTTCTGGGGATGTGGAGAGGAAAGCACAGATTCAGTATTTGAAGAGAACTTTAGCCCGTATCCAGATATCGTTAGCTCAAGAGGAGGAGGAACAGGTACACAGGAGAAGATGAAGGAAGCAATGAGTTATTACTCTAGTAAAGATTATAAAGCAGCATTGCCTCTTTTTGAAGAGCTATTGGCTTCTGATGAAAACAATGTTGTCGTGAATTTCTATGCGGGCGTCAGCTATTTGGGCGTTAAACAACCTGAAAAAGCAATTGGGCGATTCGAATATGTGGTAGGAAAGCAAGATGCAACCTTCGGAACACATGCGAAATGGTTCCTTGCATTGGCACATGTGAAAAACAATGATGTGGAAACGGCTACGGTATTACTAACCGAACTAAAGGAGGGGGGAACCTCATACAAAACGAAGGCTACCCGCGCACTCGCTTCTTTGCCTAAGATAAAACGAACAGTTGCGACGAAGGAGAGTGGAGAGGTTGGAAATGTATATGCAATCGGATTGAAGGATGTGACAGGAGTCGAGTATACAGATGTAGGAATACATGATGATATCTCGCTCAGAACAGGCGATAATAACGATAAGCTTTACATTCGCTACAATGGCCTGTATACAAGTGGGAGTACCATTAAGCTATATAACTCTAAAGGGCAAATGGTACATGGAGAGAAATTCCGTTTGGTAGAGAAAGGACATGAAAAAGTAGTTGATTTAGCTTATTTGCCAAATGGCATGTACAACCTCCAAGTTGCACTTGATAATGGCCGAATCATCAAACAGAAAGTAAAACTATACTAAGCAATAGTATATGAATATTGAGGGATACAGCTAAGGCTTGAACCCATTAGCATTCCTTAATTGCAAAACCGTTTACGACTTTACTTACAATCGGGAAAGTTTGGGTGAAAACTCAGGCTTTCCCGATTAGTTTATATACGAGACTTCTTAAATCTTGCGGACTTGTGACAATATGGGCAGGCTTAAACTTCTCTAGATGTTCGGCCGTATGAAATCCCCATGTCACCGCAATAGCATCCATATTTACTCGATTCGCGGCAATTACATCTCTTGCTTCATCTCCAATTTGCACCATTTGTTTCGGATCTAATTTCTCTCTGCGAATGAGTTTATTAAGCTCTCTAACCTTATTGGAGAAGAGGAAAGTAGGAGATAGGATGAAATCGACTTGGCCTATATTATGGCGTTCGAAGAACATCTGCACATTCTTCACCGTATTAGAGGTCAATACCCCTACTCGAACATCAGGATCTTCGTATAAATCATGCAATAACTCCTTCATGCCATCAATCAGAGGAACTTCAGGCATATACTCGCGAAATTTCGGACGAATCTGAAGGAGAATTTTGATCATTTGGAACCAAGAGATATCATGTTCCTTTCGAATCTCAAACAGGCTATGGTTGCGTAAGCGGTTAAATTCCTCTTGGGTGACTGGAGGCCTTCCTGCGTCTCTAGCAAAATCATTCACGACCTTCAAAGCAATCTTGGGAGTATCTGCTATTGTGCCATCGAAGTCGAAGATGACGAAATTTTTGTTCATGGCTGCTGCTGCTTAGACGTTCATAGAAACGCTTATATGGATGATAAAGAATAGGTAAAATAAGAACAATGTAAGCCCTTCCCAACGAGTAACAACCTTGTCTTGGACAATAAAATAGCATAGAATGGTGGTTGCGACCAATACAGGTAAGCTGAATTCGATGAGGGAGGGAGCGACTGTTAATTCGCCAATGAGACGTGGAATCCCTACAACCGCAAAGATGTTGAAGATATTCGATCCCAATACATTTCCTACAGCGATTTCGGCATTGTTTCGCCTAACTGCTACTATAGAAACGACCAATTCGGGGAGGGAGGTTCCTAATGCAACAGCCGTAAGGGCAATTATTTCTGTACCTATTTGTAAGGCTTGAGAGATTGCAATGATAGAGTGAATCAGGTAATGAGCCGAGAAATAGATGGCAGCACTACTGAGTAACAATATGACAGGTTCTCGCCAACTATAAGGCTTATCTAATTCGGGGATGTCCTCATCATCGTCATTTGCCGAATCATCATTCGAATCAGAGCTAAGTACATACATTAGGTAAATCCCCATTCCTACCAAGCAAATAACCCCCTCATACAATGCCAAATTTCCGTCTAATATCAAGAGGGCTAGCAAGAAGGTTGCGCCCATCATCATGGGAAGATCCACCTTTGTAATATCAAAATTGATATGAATCTTTCTAGCAAGTATCCCTGTGATGCCTAGGATAAGGCACATATTAGAGATATTTGAACCAATGACATTGCCTAATACAATTTCTGAGGAGCCAGCAAGAACTGCTAAAATGGAGGAGATAAGTTCGGGTAGGGAAGTCCCTACAGCCACCAATGTAATTCCGATAATGAAAGGAGAGACACCCAATGCTAAGCCTGTTCGTTCAGAAGCCCGAATAAAAAACTCAGCCGCGCCAATCAATCCTGCTAAAGACAATACAAATACAAGCCCCCAAATAATCATACACTTCATTAATTGATTCGAAGCGAAAGTTACAAAAACTTATTTAGCATACTAGTAAAATCAGATTCTTTCGCATCTTATATTGTTGGAGGAATAGAAGGGGCATGAATTAATCCTCCCCTTGAAAGGAGAGAAGTGTATGAAAACCAAGCATATATACCTACTTTTGCATGAAGTATTAAAGCGAGGCACACAAAAATGTCTTTACTTTTTTTATTTGATAACCTAAGTAGCGTATTTTTGCCTCAGCCTAGATTTAGGCAGATAAACATCCGTATTATTTGACATTCATTTACTCTATAGATCTATTAAGGTAAGTTCTTCTCATGAAAAAAGTTTTCACGCTCTTGCTAATCGTTCTTCCCCTTTTTGTTTCCGCTCAGAACCCTAGATACGTCGGGGTGAACCTTCTACCCCTCATGTTGAACACATTGGAAGTTCGATTTCAGCAACAGCTACTACCGAGTATGGCTGTGACAGCTACCCTTGGTGGACGTTACCAGAATCGGGAAAATAAACAAGGAGATGTATTCCTCTCTGCACTTGGCGATTACATCGATATTAAAAATACCGGTGCATTTGTAACAGTTGGGGTACAAGCATATGATTCAAAGGCAAACGAAAGCCCCTATTTCGGATTAAGTTTTGTCTCGAGTTATTACAATGAAAGAGTGATTACAGGATTTGACCCAGATCAAGTCCCTATCATAGAAGATGTAAGTGGCGTTAGTTTGGGAGTTACAGGAGAAGTAGGGTTGCGCTTAAAGATTGCTAAGGGCAAACTCCTTATGAACCTCGGATTACAATTAGGGTATATCCCTGTTCGGAAAGACATCCTATCTTACTATACAGGAGGAGCAGGATTCTCTACATTTGGATTTGGGATCCTATCAGTACGTGGGTTACATGCCCAACCTACCTTGACCTTTAGTTACAATATTGCGGGAGAAGGAGGAGGTGGAGGACGCAAGCCCAAAGGACCTACCATTGATTAGGCTATGACAAGAAGTATCGGGCTTTTGCTATGGGTGGTCATGCTTATACTGCCCAATTTGACGACCCCCTTTGAAGAAAGTGGAGGTAAACGCTCAGCTTCCTATGATGAAGTGATTACATATTATCAGAAGCTGGACAAAGCCTATAAGGAAGTTAAATTGCTGGAGGTTGGGACGACAGATGTGGGCAAGCCCTTGCATTTGGTTGTGGTTTCGAAGGATAAGCTGTTCTCTCCTGCAAAGGCGCAAGCCTCTGGCAAATGCATTATATTGGTGAACAATGCCATTCATCCAGGTGAGCCCTGTGGGGTAGATGCTTCTATGATGCTTGCGCGCAATTTGTTGGAGAATGACATCTATTCGGATATCCTGTCCAAGGCTGTCATTTGTATTGTGCCAATGTATAACCTTGGAGGGGTATTGAACCGAGGTTGTTGTAGTCGGGCGAATCAAGTGGGGCCTGAGCAACATGGATTTCGGGGCAATGCCAAGAACCTCGACTTGAACCGAGACTTTGTGAAGGGAGATTCGAAGAATGCGCGTTCATTCGCGAAGGTATTTCGGGCTTGGATGCCGCACATCTTCATTGACACGCATACAACCAATGGCGCAGATTATCCCGCCACTTTGACCTATATCCCCACGCATCCTGATAAATTGGATGAGCAGGTGGGGCGGTATATGACCGAATCCCTCACCCCCGCCCTCGCCGAATATGTGGAGAGAGACGGTTTTGGGATCTGCCCCTACGTCTATTCGCGTAAGCAAACTCCCGATGGCGGGATTATGGGCTTCTTCGACCATCCTCGATATTCGTCGGGCTATACCGCATTGTATCATACGATGGGCTATATATCCGAAGCACATATGCTCAAGACTTTCGACGAACGTGTACGCGCTACCTATTCTTTCCTACTGGGGGTATTGACCCAAGTAGAGAAGGAGGGCGATAAGGTGGTGGAATTGGTGAATAGCGCACGTGAAGCCGATAAGCGCAAACGGAGCCTCAAAGTTGGGTGGGAGTTGGATACCGTTCGGGTGGATAAACTCATGTTCAAAGGATATGAGGCGAAGTATAAGCCAAGCAAAGTGACGGGTTTGGATCGATTGTATTATGACAAGGATGAGCCTTATGAAAAGGAGATCCCCTTTTTCAATCACTATCGAGCAAAGGAAAGCCTGCAATTGCCGAGTGCCTATATTATCCCTCAAGCGTACGAGCGGGTCATTACAATGCTAGAGGCGAACCAAGTGGAGATGCATCGATTGTCGGAAGACATCGAATTGTCATTAGACATGAGCTACATATCCAAATACAAAGCCCTCGATTGGCCCTACGAGAATCATTTCTATCACCGAACCGTCGAAACAGAGGAGAAGACCCGAGACGTACGTTTCTACGAAGGCGACTATGTGGTATTCATGAACCAAGTAACCAACTCATATGTAGCGAATGTATTGGAGCCCAAAGCCCACGATTCCTTTTTCCGTTGGAATTACTTCGATGGAATTCTGATGCGGAAAGAATACTTCTCGCCTTATGTCTTTGAGGAGTTGGCGGAGGAAGTGTTGGCGGGGGATGCAGCACTGAAGCGGGAGTTTGAGGAGAAGCAAGCCAACGATTCGACCTTCGCGGCGAGCAGTTGGCAGCAACTTAACTACATATATGAACGCTCACCGTACTATGAACAGACACATAAACGCTATCCGATTGGGAGATGGACGGGGCAAAAAAAGCATTTGCCAATAGTTCCGTAAAAATACCTATCCCTATTGTGGCATAGTACCTTATTTTTTGGCAAGGAGGGGCATTTGCCTTACATGAAAAAAAACAAAAAAAATCAGATTTTTTTTACACTTGCCATCAAGATGAAAGTAAAGAATAGAAAGTTTTGGGGAGATAGATGTGTTGTATATCCGAATGAAAGCTGGGTAATCCCCTAATAATCAAGTCTGATAAAAGATAGAAGGCCTGTCTCAATATGTTTGAGACAGGCCTTTCTAGTTCCGAACCTAAACCCTATACCTGCTAAAATCTCGATAGAGACATTGATAGATATATCTTTTTTTATTGATTTCCCAACATAACAAATATTGGCTGTCTGGCTGTGTAATTCGCTCGAACGTATCGAATGAATCCTAGTACGTCTAAGGTTTTCGGGGAGTGTTTTGAGGTAATGTTCTGCTGTGCAACTGCTTTTGTGTTTTGTATGACAGTAACTTGATAGCCCTCTGCATGGAGGATATTTTTGGCAGATTCAAAGATAAAGCTGGGTTCTTGAATGATGAGCAATTCCATAATTGAAATTAGGTTTATCATGGTCATAGGGATTATTGTTATAGTCTTCTGTGTACGTTTTGAATAGGTTGATTACCCTATTTATAAGTACCAGAGTACTATTTAGGTAAACAATTGTGGCTTCATAACAAAGCTACACATCATCCAATATTTTCTCAAGTGTAATTCTACGGATTTTAATTTGTGCGTATAAATACGGTATAGCAGAATGGGGGAAATACCTGTTATGGCGTGTATGTACGCTTTTCTTGGCTTAGGTGGAAATGCTATACAGATTCTGATATTGCGGTACTAACTTGTTCAAGTGTTTATAAAAGAACAAAAAGCCGACCCGCTGGTATACCTTTTGGATGTACTTTCGTAGTAAAATAAAGTATTATCTAAAAAAGTATTTAAAAAAGAACAATCATGTTAAGTATGTTTAATGGAACTGAAGGAGCCCACATCTCATTAGGAGATGCAAGTGTATTGACGGCTAACCACCGAGCTGCAAACCCTGGACAAGTGCTTGCCCATTTTTTCGGGAAAAATATTTTGCAGGAGATCCTTACACAAGATGGCTGCGTCGGAATAAGAATTTATCTAGGACAAGATGAAAGCGGCACATCCAAATTAGTTATCGTTGGTGCGGATTCTGGTGGGAATGACATGATAGACGGAGTTATTGGAGACTTCGCATATCCATGCCCTTCTCATTGCGGAAACAAGAATTCGTTGAACAGCAGTGAGGCCTAAGATTTTGTTTTTGCCATGTAAAAAGGAGATACTCGCAGTGGGAAACCCCATGCTTGTATCTCCTTTTTCTATTATATTACTACCGTCTGTAAAAAGACGTATTGCTCATTAGAAGATCAAAGCGGTTATGGGAAACTTGGACTACTTTCAAATCTTTGCGTTATCTTCAACGCTATCAATTATTATCCCCGCTATTGTTGGCTTGTTGATGCTGAGGCGGGTTGAGAACTACTGGAAGCTATTGGTGGGCTTCTTAGTTGTGGCGACGATCGTAGACTTTTCGGCGGCGGCCATGGCCTTGAAGGGGAAGCCCAATCTGTGGCTATTATTGCCCTATACGTTTCTGGAGGCAACAGCCTTAGGAGGGGTGTACTGGTGGTTCTATTATAGTCGGGAGAAGATGTTTGAGATGAAACTGGTGTTGGGGATAGTGGTGGCGGTGCTGATTGGGCTGATTGTCGATGCGATATTCGGGCAGGGTCTGAATAGCTTCAATTCGCTGTCGAGAACCTTCGAGGCATTGGGGATGATCATCCTGTCATTGATCTACTTCTTTTCGAGCTTTCAAGATTTGAGTCTGTTGAAGGAGGAGAATATCCCGATGCTTTGGTTCAATTCGGGGGTATTGCTATATTTTGCGACGAATGTCTTTGTATTTTTGTTGAGCGATTATATTTTGTCCACCCAGCCCGAATTGCATATCGGCATTTGGGCATTTCATTCGGTCGCAAACATTTTGTTTAATCTCCTAACCACTGTCACTATATGGTTTGCCTCGCGGCAATAAATATTGCCCTTCTTGTAGCCCTAGGTACGTTGGGGATGATGATACTCGTAATCTTCATCATCATCTTGGTGCTATTGGCACAGAAACGATTGTTGAAGCAGCAAAGCGAAATGCAGGAAATTGAGGCTGCCTATCAGCGAGAGCTATTGCAGGCGTCGATTGAGGTGCAGGAGAAGGAGAGACGACGCATTGCGAAGGATCTGCATGATGATGTGGGGGCAATGCTATCGACGATTAAGCTGGGGCTGAACCAGATTGGGTGGAAGGTGCGAAACCTCGAAGGGGTGAAGGAAGGTGTCAAGGAGACCAAAGGCCTATTGGATGATACGATTCAGACGATTCGCCGAATATCCAAAGCCCTATTGCCTGCAACTTTGGAGGAGTTCGGATTGGAGGAGGCACTTAAGGAGCTATGCGAGAAGATGGATGGGGCATCGGAGGAGATTGATGTGATGTTCCACAATGAGGGGGAGATTACACGCTTAGAAATCCCCAAGGAGTTGGCTTTGTTTCGGGTGACGCAGGAGGCATTGAACAATGCCCTGAAGCATGCGGAGGCTACGCTATTGGAGGTCGTATTGGAGATTCGGGGGGAAGACCTTGATTTGTTGATAGAGGATGATGGGAAGGGATTCGATATGGTGCAGATGAATGCCGAACAAGGAAGCAAAAAGGGACTCGGACTACGAAACATGGAAAGCCGTGTAAGCTTATATGGGGGGAAGGTTACTTTTGACTCTGCTCCAGGAAAAGGAACCCGCATCAAAATCAATATGCCGCGTTAGGAGCATCTGGCTGTTTTTCTTACATTCTTTTCTGGTGGATGGCATAGGCAAATCTTGCTTTCAGCAAGCTGGAAGACTATTTTCTCATAAGAATCCCTTATCTTTATAAATAAGTACGCAAATTCCTAGAAGAATACTAGCCTTACCTCAATAAGGAGCCCTATGAATACCATAAAACTTGCCATGGCCGACGACCACGCCCTGTTTCGGAAAGGAATGCTTTCGATGATTAAAGAATTTGAGGGGATAGAGGTGGTACTTGAGGCTGAGAATGGTCAGGATTTGATCGACCAATTAGAATATAATATGCCAGATGTCATCCTGATGGATCTGTCGATGCCTGTATTAGATGGAGTGGCTGCTACCCGAATCATCCGACCCAAATACCCAGATATTCGGATATTGGTGCTTTCTATGTCGGATGATGAACGCATTATTTACAATATGATGGAGGCTGGTGCCAATGGATACCTGCTGAAAAATACCGAACCTGAGGAGCTATACGAGGCCATTCATACTGTAGCGAAGGAGGGCGAATACCTTAACGCCCGAACCTCGAAAGTCATGCTTAAGTGGCTCCGCAGCAAGCGTAAGCCCAAGCCTTATACCTCAATGGGTATCAAGCTCACTTCTAGAGAGGTACAAGTATTGAAGCTGATTTGTCAGGAGATGACCAATACCCAAATTGCCGACAAGCTCTGTTTGAGTTCGCGTACGGTAGAGGGCTATCGAAACCGCCTATTGGACAAGACGGGCTCTAAAAATACGGCTGGATTGGTGATGTTTGCGGTTCGAAATGAGCTAGTCGAATTGAATTCCTAGCTAATGCGCTTCCACTAGTTCCAATACCAAGGCCGTTCGATTGGTCAAGTAAAGTTTGAGTTTGGCGAAACCCATGATTCTCGGCGTGCTATAGTGCATTTCCTCGTCAATCCGTCCATGTCCCCCAAATCGCTTCGAATCCGTATTCAGGACAATCCTATAATCCCCCCTCGTAGGCACATATACCCCATAATCGGGAAACGATTTTGAGACATTGAAATTGAAGAGGAACAATAGGTCTCCTCTTTCGTAGACCATGATTTTCTTTTCTGGGTCAATCTTCATCTTTTGGGCGAGATCGCTGGCGGGGATGTCATGCTTTTGGAGCAGGGCAATCATTTCGCGGTCGAATTCGGCGAGGAAGTGGTACTTGAGGTCGGGATTATCGGCCAATGACCACTGCCGACGCGCATGCTGATAGCTCCAATCATTGCCCTCTCGGGGGAAATCAATCCATTCGGGATGCCCAAATTCATTGCCCATAAAATTCATATAGCCCTCACCCCCCACAGAAGCCGTAATCAGCCGAACCATCTTATGCAATGCCATCCCCCTCTCAATGACAGGATGCGCATCATCCTTGTGCATATGCGTATACATATGTTTGTCCATGAGCCAAAACGCAAGGGTCTTGTCGCCTACTATGGCTTGATCATGGGATTCTGCATAGGCAATGGTCTTCTCCTTGATGCGTCGATTCGTCAATTCGTACCAAAGCTCCTCCAGATTCCAATCCTCATCCTTGACCTCCTTCAATAGCTTAATCCAATAATCGGGTATCCCCATCCCGAGGCGGTAGTCGAATCCCATTCCACCCGCAGGAATTGAGCGTGCAAGCCCAGGCATACCCGAGAAGTCCTCCGCAATCGTGATTGCCCCTGGTCGTGTGGTATGAACGGTATGATTGGCGAGCATTAGGTAGATGATCGTGTCATCATACATCGTCTCACCGAAGTAATCCCCAAGCGATTGGGGTTGTTTCTTGCCAAAATCGGTATACATCATCGACCCGACCCCATCGAATCGGAAGCCATCAAAATGGAATTCCTCTAGCCAATAACGAAGGTTCGAGAGGAGATAGCGCAGCACGGTAGTTTCGACAAAATCATAGGTCTTAGAATCCCAATCGGGATGATCGCCTATGAGCATCGTATCGAAATAGCAATTGTTAGAGCCATCGAAGAAGTTGAGGCCTTCCGCTACATTCTTTACCGCATGCGAATGCACAAGGTCGAGGATTACACCTATCCCCAATTCATGCGCCTTATTGATGAGGTATTTCAGGTCATTCGGATGCCCAAAGCGCGAACTGGGGGCATAGATATTAGACACATGATAGCCAAAGGAGGCATAATACGGATGCTCCATAATGGCCATGAGCTGGATATAAGTATAGCCAGCCTTGACGATACGCGGCAAAATCAGGTCGGCAAATTCGCGATAGCTCCCAATCCCCTCCTTCTCCTGCGCCATGCCCACGTGACACTCATATATATAGGGCGTTCCGAGGGTTTGGGGATCAAAGTCTTGGTCTGTCCATTCGAATTTGGTGCGATTGGTATGGACAATGCCCGCAAAATCTTGGCTCTCCTCATCTTGCTTCACATATTGTGCACCCGCAGATATGCGGTCATGCGCCCCACGGTCGGTATGGATGTGTACTTTATAGCGTGAGCCCTCGGCCATAGACAATTGATGATCAGAACTCGGCAGATAGAGTTGCCAATAGCCATTCTTTAGCTTCCGAAGCGGATGCGATGTGCGGTTCCAATTGTTGAAATCACCAATAAGGTGTAGGGATTCGGCTTCAGGAGCCCATTCCCTATGGATATGCCCCCGAAGTTTGGGGTCATAATGAAGACCTAACTTCTTATAGAGGGATGTATAACCGACGTAGCCACCTTTCCTTTGCCCAATTCGCCGAATCATATTGCGAATGCGCGTTCTCCGAAAGATAAACCAAAGCATATGCCTCGCTAATTCGGGATCATCCTCTACAATCTCAACCCTAGGGAGGGTTTCATCGGGCTTATTGTCCTCAAAATCCATTTATGCTTCTTGGTTAAAGTATACTTTATAGAAATACATCCCCTTTTTCTCGTCATATCCCTTCTCCACATATTGATTGTTGGCTTCAGGATCTTTGGGATTGAGTTTGATTTCGATTTGGGTATCTAGCTTGATGAGGCTCTTGAACTTCCGCTTCATCTTTTTCACTGCCGTTTTAGAGATCTTAAAATCCTTGGCCGAATCTACCCCTAGCTCCTCATCATAGTTCTTTTTGAACTCCTTAAACTCCTTCACCTTTGTGTCATCGCTCAATACCTCCTCGGCAAAGTCTTCCACATCAAATTTTTCATTCTCATTGAAGTACTCCAATGATTTGTTGATGAAGTTTACCTGTTCGGTTTTGTCTACGCCCTGCTCTTGGAGTTCTTCGGCAAATCCCTTACAGAGTTGGAGGTAATTGTGGGTGTGGAAATCATTGTCCTGTACCCGTTGGAGGTGGAGGAAATCGTCCTTCCAGTATTGGGCATCAATCGAACTAATGAGATCGACGGTCACGACCCGAAATCCATCCTCCCGATCGGTATTGAAGATGAGGCAGCCCTTATCGAGCTTCTTGATGTTGATACCTTGTTCATACTGTAGGTCAATGCCTTGGGCTCCCGCAAACTTGAGGAAGGTATGTCGGTTCTCCGATTTGAAGATCCCGATGGCATCGGCTAGCTCATCCTCCAACACACAATCTGCGAGATAGGCCACATACAACTCCCCCGATTTTACCTTGGGGTGGTTCGACTGTTCGTAGAGGTGCTTTAGGATATTGACCGATTCGGTGAGTAGGCTGTCGGGCTGGTCGAATATCTTCTTGCTGTAGGTATACAGCTCATTCAACTCCACATTGGCCTCATGCGTAAAGCGGTATTGAGATTCCGACTTGAAAGACGAGAAAAAGTAATGGGCTAGAATGTTTTTGAAGACTCCATCTGTAAGGGGAGTCAATGCTTGGGCTTCCGCTATGCCCTCTTCTCGGAGTTTGTTTCCGACTTTATGAACGGCTAATGCCTTTAATTCAACTTGGCTATGATCAATCATGGATGCAGTTTCGAAAGTAAGGTACAAAGATACAAAAGAATTTTTATAAGATTTTTTTGCTAAAAAGGAAGAAAAAAAGGACAAATATTGGCCAAAATCTTACATCTGTTAAAAAAGTCGAAAAGTTTTTCTTGTCTATTAATTTGAAAGCTCGTAAGGGATTTGTTGCCGAATAAGTGTCGAAAAAGCTATTATCATGGGATTTTCGTGCAGCCCTAATTCTCACGTCAGGATTAGGGCTGCAGGCTTGTGCAGCCCTAATTCTCACGTCGGGATTGGGGCTGCAGGTTTGTGCAGCCCTAATTCTCACGTCGGGATTGGGGCTGCAGACTTGTGCAGTCCTAATTCTCACGTCAGGATTGAGGCTGCAGATTCGTGCAGTCCTAATTCTCACGTCAGGATTGAGGCTGCAGACTTGTGCAGCCCTAATTCTCACGTCGGGATTGAGGCTGCATGAAAGTATTGTCTGATATATAAATAGGGTAGTGAGGGGAGGGGTTTGTCTCACAAAAGGGATTTTTTGACGTAAAAAGGCGGGTCAATGTTATGTTTTTGCCCCTACAATTTCATCAAAACTATAACATGAAAACGCATGCTTGCACCCTTTGTATCTGTAACAAACCGAAAGAGGTGTGCGTCTAATATAGCGAATTTAATCGATAAACCTTTTTAATACATTACAAAATTATGCGAAAACACTTAAACTGGCAGTACTTGAGCAATCAATTCGATGCTGTCACGAAAAACAGCTATCCGAAGCTAGATGTACTAGCAAAGGATCATTTGACGAAATTGGACAATAGACGTAGCTCCAATCAGCAGGTAGATCAATTGTACTTGGGCTTCCAACAGGCATACCAAATTTTCTCCGCAGCGTATAACGCATGGCAAAATTCGGAGGATGTGTACAACAGCCTTACAGCTCAACTCGATGCGCTATTGGAACAGCTAAGCAGCGAAAAGTTGGAGGACTGGCGACTGGAAATCCAGCGGTTTTATAGGAGGCATACCATTGAGTATAAACGATTGTTCTTCAACGGCGGAACGGATGCGTTTCACCGTGGAAAGAAGGACCTGCGAATTAGGCGGGTAAAGCGATTGGCGCAAAGCCTCGCAACCGACAGCAATTTTGGTACGCTCCATGCGGAGGTGATGCAGTTTTACAACGACCTAGAGGCCGCACGAACGGCGCAGCAAAAGCAGGAGCAGGAGGTGCAGCATTTGGCTACACAGTTGAGAGGGGCGCGTGAGAGAGTGGTGAAGTTGATGCACCGTAACCTCGGGATGTTGTTGTATGTGCATTGGGAGAACCTTGAGGATGTCTTGAACTACTTCCAGATGGACTTGATTCGTAATACGACTTCTTCTAATTCGATCATCAGCGGATTCCGCGAGATCGTAACGCCCGAAGGGCAGGAGAGTGATTCGGTCGTAGGAAGCGATGAGAGCCCCAATTCCGATTGTTAATTTGACAAGTAATGATGTAGTAGTGCTTTTATAGGGAAATGTTTAGTGTCGCCCGCAGGTTTTGAGCCTGTGGGCTTTTGGGTTTTATAGGGTTGTGGGGAGGAGGGGTTAGGCTTGGTCTTTGCGTTGGCGTTGTGCCCTTCGCATTGCCATAACTTCCTTAAAATGTTCTGAGAAAATACCTTTAGGCCAATTCTTTACATTGCCATCTTCTCGTAAATGAATGGCTTTGAGGCGACTACCTGTATCTCCCTCATCATCTAACCCATATATCCCTACATCCTTCGAGTCAAGTTTGCCCTCTGCAATTAACCGTCGGATGCGCAAGATAAAGGTCTCTGAATGGGTTTCAATGATAAAGTTCCGATGAGTATCCTTGGCAATTTGGGCAAACAATTGGGCGATTTCGGGTTGGATGACTGGATGCAAGCCTAGCTCGGGTTGTTCGAGGATTTCGAGGGAGTGTAGGGTGTACGAAATGAGCCCTTGCACAACTACAGGCAACATCTGCGCGAAACCCGATCCCATTTCCACCCAATTCATGCGAACTTCCTTGTGCTTCGGGTGCCGCATTACCAATTGAAAGTGCTCTCCATTGGCCTCAACCTCCAATTGCCATCCCTTATAATGTCTTGCACACCAATCTCGCAACTTCCCCAATAGCGGCAATCCCTCCAATTGGGCATACCGCAATACATGAGGCATTTTCTCTCCTCGCATCCCCAAATCAAAAGTATCATTGGGCTGATATGTATACTGTCGCTGGGGAAACGCCCTTACAGGCGACATATACCGAATGAAACGGAAGGCATTGCGGATCTTTTGGGTGAGGGAATAGAGCTGTAGGGATTGTTCGATGCCCCCTTCTTCCACCTTAAGGGTTTCAGGTAGAAATCCGTTGAAAACCACTGAAAATACCCCTTCATACAAATGCTTTGCGGCATAATCATCCGAAGACAGATAAGGATCTCCTTGTTTTTCGAGGGTTAAAACGGGCGCTTGGTTCTCCCAAATCCCCAATGAAACTACCTCCATCCGTTGGGCATCTGTATAACTTAGGGTGAGAGATAGCGTAAGGGTATCCTCAGCTTGTTGGAAGGTTAGTTTGAGGGAGAGTAAGGCTTTGGGATTGCATTGGTAGAGGAGAGAGAGGGGAGGGCATTCGAGTTGAGGGGGGAGGGTTTGGGGAGCTTCGGTAGGGAGAGGCTCAACCAGCATATGAGCCTTCAACCAAAGGAGCAAACTCGTGAGGGCACTCTTCCCCGAACTATTCTTCCCAATCAGGATAGTAATCGGTTTCAAGTCGAGCAGCTGTTTTTCCTTGAATGCTTTGTAGTTTTCGAATTCTAGCTTCACTAGCTGCATATTTCCCTCCTATATTTTGAACCCTTTTGTAAAAATACAGTTTTTATCCGTATAATAACACCTCAATTCCCTCTCTTCATTGACCCAATACACTAGAGATATGAGCAAAGCGATACAACCGTACAAACGATTTAAGTTCGAAGAAACATACGATGCCATCATTATAGGATCGGGCATGGGCGCATTGGCTGCTGGTGGGATCCTCGCCAAGGAAGGCAAAAAAATCCTCATGCTCGAACGGCACTATGCCGCAGGAGGCTATACGCACGTCTTTAAACGTCCTAAGTACGAATGGGATGTGGGGATTCACTATATAGGCGAAGTTCACTATGAGAGAAGTTTCCTTCGGATGGCTTTTGACTATATCTCGGATAAGAATATCCATTGGGCGCAGATAGAGGGAGTCTACGATAAGATTGTATTTGGCGATAAGATCTATGAATTCCACACGGGCACGGAGAATTTCAAGGCCAAACTAAAGGAATATTTTCCTGCTCCTAAGGATCAAGAGGCCATTGATAAATATGTCGAACTGATTATTGATGCTGTTAAGGCAAGTCGGAAGTTTTTCTCGGCTCGGGCATTGCCACCTTTAATGAGTTGGTTTGCATCTCCCTTTATGCAAGGGAAGATGTTGAAGTATTCCGACCGTACAACCCGAGAGGTGCTAGAGGAACTCACGGACAATGAAAAGCTTATTGGGGTTCTGACAGGCCAATATGGGGATTATGGGCTTCCGCCTGCCCAAAGTAGCTTCATTATGCATGCGATGGTGGCACGCCATTACCTACGGGGAGCGGCTTACCCTATCGGGGGAGCGGCGGTTATTGCTGAGGAGATTGCTAAGGTGATAGCCAAGGCTGGAGGGGTTATCTTGACACGGGCTGAGGTGACAGAAATCCTTGTGGAGGGAAGTACGGCGGTTGGGGTGAAGATGCTGGACGGGAAGGAACTGCGTGCGCCGCTTGTCATTAGCAATGCGGGGGTAATGAATACCTATAGTGGATTGTTATCCGAGAGGCTCCAAAAGAAATATCTACTCCCTAAGAAATTGGATAAGGTATCGGCTTCTGCCTCTCATGTGGCATTGTATATAGGAATGAAGTATTCGGATGAGGAACTAGGGTTGGAGAAGGCCAACTATTGGGTATATCCTGATAACTACAACCACGATGAAACCCACGATCGATTCCTCAAATATCCCGAAGCTGATTTGCCTGTTGCTTATATCTCCTTTCCTTCGGCCAAAGATCCTGACTTCCAAAACCGCTATCCTGGCCGTAGCACCATCCAAATCATCACGATAGCTCCCTATGAGTGGTTTGCGAAATGGGAAGACAACCGTTGGAAGAAGCGAGGTGCCGAATATGATGCCCTCAAAGAACACTTCTCCCAACGATTGCTCGATGTGCTCTTCCGCTATTTCCCCCAACTCAAAGGGAAAATCGACCATTATGAGCTTTCTAGTCCCCTTTCGACCCGCCATTTTGCCAACTACCAACAGGGCGAGATCTATGGGGTTTCGCATACCCCTGACCGCTTCCGCCAAAAGTTCCTACGCCCGCATACACCTATCAGCGGCTTGTTTATGACAGGTCAAGATATTGTGACGGCAGGGATTGGAGGGGCATTGATGTCAGGACTCGTAACGGCATCGGCCATTATGAGAAAAGACTTAAGCGGGAAAATCGTGAAGGAGTCTTTGGGCTAGCCTTAGTCGTCGGGATTCATGAGCTGCATGCTTTCCTCGATTCGTGCCAATATCTCATAGGCGGTTTCGAGGGCGCGCATCCCGTCTTCCAAGGATACTTGTATGGGGCTACCCGACTCTATAGAAGCCGCGAATTCCTCCAACTCCATCTTAATCGAATTGACAGGTTCGATGGCGACCGATTCGTAGGTGAGAAACTTCTGCGCATCGTCCTTCTCAAAGGCATAGGACAATTTTCCTGGAGCGGGCTCAGGCTTTTCGTCTGATATCAAGAAATGATCGGTCTTTTTCGACAAGAAATCAATTGAGAGGTAGCCGCTGGGTTGGAATAGGCGGAGTTTGCGCATATTCTTCATCGAAATACGGCTAGCTGTAAGGTTGGCTACACAACCATTGGCGAAGGTAATGCGGGCGTTTGCAATGTCGGCCGAATGGCTGATGACACTTACCCCGCTTGCACTCACTTCCTTCACAGGCGATCCGACTAGGTGCAACACTAGGTCAATATCGTGTATCATTAGGTCGAGCACCACCGAAACATCCGTTCCACGAGGGTTCCATTGCGCCAATCGATGTCCCTCAATAAAGCCTGGCTTCACCTTCATATTCCGTAGGGGCAAGAAGGCGGGATTGAATCGTTCGACATGGCCTACCTGTGCCACTATCCCCTTGGCTTCGGCCATTGCCTTTAAGGCTTGGGCTTCTTCTAGGGTGTGGGTAAGGGGCTTCTCAATAAAGATATGCTTCCCCTTTTCAATGGCTTGCTTGGCACATTCGAAATGGGTGGTGGTGGGTGTCACGATATCTACCGCATCTACGGCATCTATCAGTTCTTCCATGCTGTCAAACGCCTTGACCCCATAGGTATCCTCGGCTCGTTTGCGTGCCTTGGCACTGGGATCATAAAATCCGACCACCTCAATAGTAGGGATTTGGCACAGCAACTTTAAATGAATCTTTCCTAGATGACCTACTCCTAATAGACCTATTTTAACCATTCGTCCTGAAAGTTAGTTTATATACACGCTGAGGATAATCCATTGTAAGCAAAAAGACTATCTTTCTCTAAAGATTGTCCTAGTTTGCCGTAAGAGCATGTTTCCTAAAGGCGAATGCGGCAAATAGGGCAACTTTTCTGTACCAAAGGTAAGGGAAAAAAATCAGTATATTTGTCGAATACCGTTATTCGTGTTCACCTATTCATCCGTCAATTGTATGGTACAACTGTACAAATTGCATGAAAAATTATTAGCTCACTGATTATCAGAGAATCACATGAACCATAAACCCAAAAGTTTTCGATTCCCCGTATTGTTGTTATGTCTCATGTGGAGCCTTAGCGCCTGTGACAAAGGGCCTATCGACTTCACCGAATCTCGTTATCCTGAGAATATCCATCAGATCGTTACAACGAATTGTGCCGTGGAGGGATGCCATATAGGGGCTACTTCACCCGAAGGTTTGGACTTGTCTACTTGGGGCAAAGCCTTTGCTGGAGGAACTAGAGGGGCAGTACTTGTGCCATACTCTGCCGATTGGTCGCACTTCTTCCAACATCTCAATACGTATTCTACCCTCGGAATTGTAGGCTCACCTGTAATGCCTCCTGCTACCTTTAGCGATCCGCTATCCGAAGCGGATGTTACGACCATCAGAACATGGATAGAAATGGGTGCCCCTAATTTGGATGGCAATGTGAAATGGACAGAGATGGATTCGGAGAATACCGATAAGCTGTTTGTGTTATGTGCAGGCAATGACCTTGTAGCCGTCGTCAATCGAACCACGAATTTGGTTACCCGTTATGTTCCTGTTGGGCAATTGGAGGGGGTACAAGAAGCTCCTCACTTTATCATCTTCTCGCCCGATAAGACATACTTCTATATAACCTTCCTACAAGGGGGGATAGTTGAAAAATACCGCGTAGACAATTACGAACTGGTGGGACGAGTGGCGGTAGGCTCAGATCCTGCCCTTATGACCCTCAATCCTGCGGGCACACGTATGGTTGTTTCGCATTGGAACGATGCTCCGAATGCGGTAAAGCTCACGATGGTCAATACAGATGATATGTCTGTCGTCCAACAAGTAACAGGCAGTGGGGATCTCCTCAGCTTTGCGCATGGAATCAAGGTTACTTCGGATTTCCGCACACTTTATGTCGCAGCAAACCAAGGGAATTATGTAAGCAAGTATGATATAGACGAAACGGGCTTCTTGGCCGAAGCGAAAATCCCTATCGAAGCGACAGATCCTGTTCCTCAACCCTCTATCAATTACAAGCCTTACGACCTATACATGACTCCCGACGAATCGCGTCTCTTCATTACCTGTAGTGCCACAGATGAGGTGCGGGTACTTGACTTAGCCACGGAAGAAATCATTGCCAAGATAACTGTTGGGGATCTTCCTCGTTTGATGACCTTTGATAGCGTGAGCAATCGATTGTTTGTGGCTTGTGGAGACCAAGAGAGCTTCGCCGATCAGGGCAGCCTCAAAGGATGTGTCTCTGTAGTGGATATGGATAACCTCACCTTCATCAAGAATATCTATCAATTGGGTCATCGCCCGCATGGGGTGAGTGTAGATTATACCAATAGACGATTGTACGTAGCATCCGAGAATGTAGGAGGGGTTGATCCTCCGCATCATCCCGTTCAAGGCACGGCTTACCCTCCTGGCAAATTCCATGTGGTAGACCTCAACACCCTCGAACCTATAGCGGATATGGAAACGGAGGTAGCAGAATTCCCGAATGCCCTCATCGTCGCTGAATAGTTTTCGAATTGGATAAAATAAATCATAAATCCTTCACCGAGCCTTGCATATAGGCTCGGTGTTTTGCATTTTACCCCTCAAGGAAGACCGCACCTACGATAAGCCACAAACGCATTGCTAGATACATACAAACATAAAGGCCAACGTGCACGGCTGGTACAACTTCTCGCCGATAAAGGGATTCAGGACGAAAATGTCCTCACCGCCATAGGAGTTGTTCCCCGTCAGTTTTTCGTTGAGAGCATCCTCGCCGAATCTGCGTATGAGGATCGTGCCCTTCCTATACCCGCTCACCAAACCATCAGCCAACCATTTACCGTTGCATTCCAAACCGAATTGCTCGCCCTTAAGCCTAGAATGAAGGTGTTGGAGATAGGCACGGGTTCGGGTTATCAAACAGCCGTTTTGTGTGAGATGGGGATGCGGGTTTTTTCGGTAGAATTGGAAGATAAGCTGCATAAATTGGCGAAAGGCCGATTGGAGGATCTTGGCTATAAGGCGCGGCTGCATTGGGGCGATGGCTCCAAGGGTTGGCCAACCCATCAACCCTACCAACGGATACTTGTCACGGCTGCAAGTCCTTGGGTACCAGCACCTTTAAAAAAGCAGTTGGATATTGGCGGAAAGCTAATTATCCCTGTTGGTACACAAAAACAACAACGAATGTATGAGGTTACACGCCTCTCTTACAAGGAATATGAAGTCCGTAAGCATCAGCACTTTGCCTTTGTTCCACTCCGTGGACGCTATGGATTCGATGAGTGATAATCGAACAAAATCGCATTGGGCTACATTGGGACATATCAATAATATTTGTAACTTGCGATAAGATTATTTTGAATAAACGATTCTTAGATAAGAATCATTCACGTTTGGCAACCTAATATTGACAAAGCATGAAGAACGTTATTCTCTCAATTATTATTTTGCTGGGTCTAACTACAGCACTCAATGCTCAGACAAAACCTGCAGCAGGTGACTTTGGACTTGGTTTCAAAATTACTGGTTTGGCTAATGTTGCGTTTAACGAAGCAGACCAAGACCCCTTTGGAACACCTCAACTTCTTGGACGATATTATTTCTCAGAAAAGTTTGCACTTCGTTTGAGCGTAGGGCTTGCTATGACAAACAACAATGGTACGTTTAAGGATGATGATTTGGACGCAACTACGGGTATCCGTACAATCATTGATGTAGATTCTACTACAAGCACTTTCAGAGTTAGCCTTGATCCAGGTATCGAATATCACTTGAATTCTCCTGCTCCAAAGCTTGACCCATATGTTGGACTTGAAGTAAACTTCGCTTATCTCGGATCTGAGGAGTTTGTTCGTGCAATCGACAACCAAACTGTTAATGCTGCAGATGGTGTTGTACAGACTCGTACAAATTTGAACTCTAAGGTAGTTACGCCTGGTGGAATCGCAGCTGGAGCTAGTTTGCTCGCTGGTTTCAACTACTTCTTCTCTGATAACTTCGCTATCGGTGCAGAATATGAGCTTGGTTTTGCTCTTCGTAGTGTAGGGGGTACAGCTACTTCTAGCGAAAATGGCTTCATCCAATTGGCGCCTGGTACTTCGGCTACTGCTATTGATACACAAACAGAGTTTGAAGCAACTAGTACTACTACTACTATGGGTATCGGTACTACAGGTGGTGTGAATATCTCTGTATTCTGGTAAGAGATTCTTCAGCCTGAACATATATAAAATGAGCCTTGATTCGCTCGTTTGCGTATACGAAAAAAGGGTTCTACTGTTTAGCAGTAGAACCCTTTTTCTATGTGTTTGAATGTGCGGGATTACATAAAGCCTAGTTCGAGTAGGGCTTCCTCCGACATCATCTCTTTGTCCCAAGGAGGATCAAACGTCAATTCGACCTCGACTTCATTTACTTCAGCTACAGCTTTAGTTTTGGCTTCTACTTCTGCTGGGAGTAGCTCTGCTGCTGGACAAGCAGGAGCGGTCAAGGTCATCAATACATGTACATCGAAATTGTCTTTTACATTGACCTCATAGATAAGCCCGAGCTCGTAAATGTTAACGGGTATCTCTGGATCATAGACTGTTTTGAGGCTTTCGATGATTTTTTCTTGTATGGCGAGCTTCTCAAGAGACATATTCGAATGGATTAACGTTTGTTTTTTGCTTTAAGAGCCAAGGCATAAATTTTCATCTTCTTAATCATAGCATTAAGGCCATTGGATCGGGTGGGGGAGAGGTGCTCCCGAATGCCAATCTCATCGATGAAGTTGAGGGGGGCATTGAGGATGTCATCGGCCTCGTGATTCGATAGTACCCGAACCAATAGGCTCACTAAGCCTTTGGTGATGATGGCATCGCTATCAGCGTGGAAACAGACATTGTTACCCACACTGTCGGCGGTGAGCCATACGCGTGATTGACAGCCGTGCACAATATTGTCTTCGTTCTTATGCTCTTCGGCTAAGGGCGGAAGGGATTGGCCTAATTCGATGATGTATTGGTATTTATCCATCCAATCATCAAACATCGAAAACTCTTCTATGATTTCTTCCTCTATTTGGAGTATGCTAGTATGTGCCATGCTTTCTTGCGTATATTATGCGTTATGCTTTGCCAAACATCTTCTTTACTCGATAAATTCCTGCTACGAGTTGGTCAATCTCTTCGGTTGTATTGTAAAATGCGAAGGATGCCCGCATGGTGCCTGGCAGACCGAACTTCGCCATAAGAGGTTGGGTACAATGGTGACCCGTCCGAATGGCAATCCCTAATCGGTCGAGGATAGTACCTGCGTCATAAGGATGAATATCGTCAATCAGGAAGGAAATAACGCTGGTTTTGTGTTTGGCGGTTCCAATGATACGAACGCCTGGAATGGATTCGAGGGCTTGGGTTCCATAGGCGAGCAATTTGGCCTCTTGTTGCCCAATATGATCGTACCCTATGCTATTGACGTAGTCTATTCCTGCAGCCAATCCGACGATCCCCGCAATATTCGGCGTTCCTGCCTCGAATTTATGCGGCAAATCACTGTAAGTTGTCTTATCAAACCGAACAACCTTAATCATATCCCCTCCTCCCATATAAGGCGGCATAGCATTGAGCCACTTTTCCTTTCCATACAGAATTCCTGTACCTGTTGGGCCAAAGATCTTATGTCCTGAGAATACGAAGAAGTCGCAATCAAGTTCCTGTACATCTACGGGGGCATGTGGAAGGGCTTGCGCACCGTCAACCAATACAGCTGCTCCATATTGATGCGCCAATTGGATGATTTCTTTGACAGGATTAATGGTTCCGAGAGAATTAGAGGTATGCACAATGCCTACAAGCTTTGTTCGATCGCTCAATAGATGCTTATACGCCTCCATATCCAACTCGCCCGCTTCATTCACAGGGATAACTTTTAGGGTTGCACCTTTCAGTTCACATATGAGTTGCCACGGAACAATATTGGAGTGGTGTTCCATCTCCGAAACAATAATCTCATCTCCTTCCCCCACGAACTTTTGTCCGAAGGAATGCGCCACTAGGTTAATCCCCGCAGTGGTACCCGAAGTGTAGATGACTTCATGGAGATGCTTGGCATTGAGGAGGGCTTGTACTTTATGCCGCGTAATTTCGTATTCGTCGGTGGCCTTTTGGCTAAGGAAATGTATGCCTCTATGGACATTGCTGTTGGTCTCCTGATAATACTCTTGCAACTTCTCAATAACCACTTTGGGTTTTTGAGAAGTTGCGGCATTATCAAAATAGACGAGAGGTTTCCCATGAATTTGCTGGTGTAGCGTAGGGAAATCCGCTCTTATTTTGTGTACATCAAAGGATTTGATGATCGGTGTATCTTTCAATTCGAGATAGTTGTATGAAGGTGCTATTCACGAATGATGCTATTGTTGTAGTTTCCGTTCAAGCAGATGGGATACATGCTCTTTCAAGCTTTCATTTGGCAATTGATCGAGGGTTTCGCCTGCGAAAGCAAACATCATGAGTACTTTAGCATCCGCTTCTTTGATACCTCTTGCTCGTAGATAGAATAGAGCTTCCTCGTTGATTTGGCCAGTCGTTGAGCCATGGCTACACTTTACGTCATCCGCATATATTTCTAGTTGCGGCTTGGTATTCATAGTAGCGCTATCAGAAAGAAGAATATTGTGGTTTGATTGGAAGGCATTTGTCTTTTGAGCATCCTGCCATACATGGATTTTCCCACTAAATGCTCCCGTAGAATTATCACTCAATACTCCTTTGTATAGCTCATCGCTATAACAATGTGGCATTTTATGATTGATAATGGTATGGTTATCAATATGCTGCTTACCCTTAGGCGCGTATAGGCCTCGCATATAGGTATCGCTTCCTTTGCCTAATAGGTCGATCTCAAGGTTATTTCTCACCAATTTCCCACTGAATGTAAAGGTATTGATGGTGAAATGACTTGAGGCATATTGATGGACATGAGTGGTGTCTACCTGAGATGAAACTTCTCCTTCCTGTTGCAACTTGGTATAGTTGAAGTTGGCATTGGCTTCTACCACAATCTCGGTGACTTGATTGCGGAAGCTCAATCCATTGGAAAGAGAATGATAGCTCTCTATGACAGTCGCTTGGCTATTGCGGCCAGCGAGGAACAAATTTCGGTGTTGCATGCCAAGAGAAGCCTCTTGTGCATCAGAAATGTGGAGGATATGGATAGGGAATTCAGCTACTTTCCCTGCTTTTACTTGTATGAATACCCCTTCTGTTGCATAAGCGGTATTCATTGCTGCAAATATATGCTCGTCTGCCTTTTGTACTTGCCCGAAGTAGGACTCAAATACTTCTGCATTCTTATCATCCAATTCGGAAAGACTTTGTACGGATAGGCTCTTGTGGTTATACTGAATGCTAGAAAGCTGAGGTGCATATACACCATTCAAAAATACGAGCATATCTGCTTGTATGCCTGGGATTTGGTATGGCTCAATGCTTTCGAGCTGAAGTGGGAGTTGCTGTATATAGTTTTGATTAAATAAAGGCTTTACCCGCGTATACTTCCAATTTTCCCACTTTCTTGTAGGGATTTCGAGGTATTGTAGGGCTTTTTCTGCTGCCTTGCGTTGATCTCCTCCATAGGCATAGGCCGTTTCTTTTAGTTGAAAGGGCGTTTCCCAGCCTGGAACCACTTTTATTTCTTTAATATCTGCCATTATGTGGGATATCATATTCCTGTTACGGTAATGTGCTTGTAAATGTGTAATGAGAACAGGATGTGAAGATGTGAATTGGTCGATGGGCAATACATGTGAAAAATGCTGCCCTTATTACATCTTAGGATACGGGAGTTAATTCGTTTCGAATCCAGTCATATCCTTTTTCCTCAAGTTCGAGTGCAAGCTCTTTGGTACCTGACTTAACGATTTTGCCATTGTACAATACATGTACGAAATCAGGAACGATATAATCGAGGAGTCGTTGGTAGTGAGTGATAACGATGAAGGAATTATTCTCGTTGCGGAGTTTGTTTACGGCTTCCGACACGATTCTGAGGGCGTCAATGTCAAGTCCTGAGTCTGTTTCATCCATGATAGACAGGCTTGGTTCTAACATTGCCATTTGGAAGATCTCATTTTTCTTCTTTTCTCCTCCTGAGAACCCTTCATTGACGGCTCTTTTCGTCAATTTGGAATCAATATCAAGGATTTCCTTCTTTTTCTTCATCAATTTAAGGAATGCTCCTCCTGAAAGAGGTTCCAATCCTCTATATTCTCTTACTGCATTGACTGAGGTTCTGAGGAAATTCACCATGCTCACGCCTGGGATTTCAACAGGGTATTGGAATGCGAGAAATACACCTTCTCCTGCTCTTTCCTCTGGAGCCAAATCGAGTAGGTCTTTACCGTTAAATGTGACCTCGCCCCCTGTTACTTCGTATTCTTCTCTTCCTGCGAGTACAGATGCCAAGGTACTCTTTCCAGACCCATTTGGTCCCATGATGGCATGTACTTCACCAGGCTTAACTTCTAGGTTAAAGCCTTCTAGGATTTGCTTCCCTTCAATTTCAACACTTAGGTTGTGTATCTTCAGCATATTGGTCGAAACGTTTATTATTTGCTTCTGATTCAATAAAAAATGATGTATGGTTTACCCTACGCTTCCTTCTAGGCTAATAGAAAGTAGCTTGCGTGCTTCTACAGCAAACTCCATAGGGAGCTTATTCAATACTTCTTTACAATATCCATTCACGATTAGGCTGACGGCCTTTTCGGTATCAATCCCTCTCTGGTTACAGTAGAAGATTTGATCTTCCCCAATTTTAGATGTTGTGGCTTCATGCTCAATCATCGCTGTGCTATTACCTGCTTCAATATAGGGAAAGGTATGTGCGCCACATCGGTCTCCTATAAGGAGGGAGTCACATTGGGAGAAGTTGCGGGCATTGGCTGCATTCTTCGCAACTTTCACAAGGCCACGGTAACTATTGTTACTCTTACCTGCAGAGATTCCTTTAGAGATGATTGTACTCTTGGTGTTATTGCCGAGATGGAGCATCTTGGTGCCAGTGTCTGCCTGTTGATACCCATTGGTAACAGCTACAGAATAGAATTCTCCAATTGAGTTATCGCCTTTCAGGATGACGCTTGGGTATTTCCACGTAATGGCCGATCCTGTTTCAACTTGTGTCCAAGAAATCTTCGAATTGACTCCTTTACAAATTCCTCGCTTGGTCACGAAATTGAAGATTCCTCCTTCTCCATTTTCATCTCCTGGATACCAGTTCTGTACAGTTGAATACTTGATTTCGGCATTGTCTAATGCAATCAATTCTACAACAGCTGCATGGAGTTGGTTCTCATCACGCATAGGTGCAGTACATCCTTCGAGATAGCTAACATAGCTACTATCTTCTGCAATGATGAGGGTTCTTTCGAATTGACCTGTATTGGCTTCATTGATTCGGAAGTAGGTTGATAGCTCCATTGGGCATCGTACTCCTTTTGGGATGTACACAAAAGAACCATCACTAAATACTGCTGAGTTTAATGCTGTGAAGTAATTGTCTGCAATAGGTACAACAGAACCAAGGTACTTCTTCACCAGTTCTGGGTGGGTATGAATGGCCTCACTGATTGGGCAAAAGATGATGCCCTTCTCTTTGAGTTTTTCTTTATAGGTCGTTTTGATAGAGACACTATCCATGACTATATCCACTGCTACTCCTGCAAGAATCTTTTGTTCCTCTAGTGGAATTCCGAGTTTCTCAAACGTTCGCCGAATCTCTGGATCTACCTCATCCATACTTTTGAGCTTTGGCTTTTGTTTGGGAGCTGAGTAATAGATAATGTCTTGGTAATCAACTGGCTTGTATTTGACATGTGCCCAGGTAGGCTCTGTCATCTTTAGCCATTGTCGATATGCTTTTAGACGGAATTCGAGCATAAACTCAGGCTCGTTCTTTTTCGCAGAGATGAAACGGATTATGTCCTCATTTAGGCCTTTAGGAGCTTGATCCGCTTCTATGTCAGTGACAAAACCATACTTATACTTGCGCTGCGTAACCTCATTTATGATGGTATCATTTGTCATGCTTATTGTCTTAATTTAGATTGAGTCTATTTTTAGTTTGCAAAAATATAAACAATGCAAGTGTAATCAAAATGTAGAAAAGGAATAATATTTTACTTAAGTGCTTGTTTTAGAGGCGTCTTAACATTCACTTTACATTGGAGGAGATACCTTTCCGTAAAAGGGAAACCAATTTGCAAAGTAATTTGTTTGCCAGACAAAGGATATAGTTTGGAAAAGGGAAGCAGGGAACTGATAGGGAAAAGATAAGGTTACATAGAAGCGATGCGAAGTGTGTGGCTTTCCCTTTTTTGCTAAAAAGTTATCCACATCAACCTGTGGATATCGAGAAAAAATGTGGATTTCTTCGAAGAGTGTTCAAGTAAAAATGTGGATAAATTGACTTGATTCGTTTAATTTTTTGATAGTCAATTGATTAATCGAATCCCCCAATGAGAGATGCCTTTAATTCATTATGGCCGTTTTTTTTTGTACATTAGATTGATGAAAATAAATATGTAGGTTTGTAGATGTAGGAATGGGAATGATTACACTTACGTCAAAAATCATAGGCCTGTACATATAAGGAATAGCGAATATACTATTCAAGCCAATCTAATTTAACAGCTTTAAAAAAGGATATCGTAAATATATTCGATTAACAGTTCGAACGAATGAAGATGAAAAGAGGGTATAATCCTGCACATACATCATACAACAAAAAAAATGACGGCTCTATTCAGACCTTAGTTCCTTCGGAACTGAAAAATGGTCGAATACCGCCTCAAGCCTTGGACATGGAGCGGGCAGTATTGGGAGCATTATTGTTGGAGAAGGACGCGCTTCATAGAATTTTGGACATCCTCCGTCCAAATATGTTTTATAAACCTGCACATACGTTTATTTATGAGGCAATTCTAGCCTTGTTCCAAAACTCGGAACCCATTGATCTGCTTACAGTTAAGGATCATTTGCAGAAAGGAGGGAAATTGCAGGAAGTAGGAGGCCCTTATTATCTTACCCAATTGACTTCACGTGTAGCATCCGCTGCCAATATCGAATACCATGGACGAATCATAGCTGAGAAATTCATCCTTCGAGAACTTATTAAGATTTCGGATGATGTATTGACGCAAGCATATGAAGAAACTACGGATGTATTCGACCTTTTGGATCGTGCTGAACAAAACCTTTTTGAGGTTTCGGAGAGTAACTTGCGCCGAAACTATATGGGAATGCCCGAATTGATGTTGAAAACTTTGGACAAGCTCCAAGAGATGCGTAACAAAGATTCGAATATTGTGGGGATTCCTTCAGGCTTTACGTCTTTGGATGCCATGACATCGGGTTGGCACAGAAGCGATTTGGTGATTATTGCGGCACGGCCTGCGATGGGTAAAACAGCCTTTACCCTTACGGTTGCGCGGAATGCGGCGGTTCGCTTTGGGGCTCCTGTCGCCTTCTTCTCACTGGAGATGGCGGCTGTCCAATTGACACAGCGATTGATATGCTCGGAGTCGGAGATTGATGCCCAGAAGATTCGTTCGGGAGACTTGGACGAAACGGAATGGAATATACTTCTTTCTCGTATTGGGAATCTCAATAAAGCGCCTATTTATATAGATGATACGCCTGCACTGTCTATCATGGATTTACGCGCTAAGTGTCGTCGTTTGAAAGCAGAGAAAAAGATTGAGATGGTCATCATTGACTACCTTCAATTGATGACAGGTAATAGCTCCAAGGGAGGGAACCGAGAACAAGAGATTGCAGGAATTTCTCGGGCCTTGAAGGAGCTAGCTAAGGAATTGGATGTAGTTGTATTGGCGCTTTCGCAGTTGAGTCGGGCAGTGGAAAGCCGTGGAGGAGATAAGCGACCGATGTTGAGTGACCTTCGTGAATCGGGTTCTATTGAGCAGGATGCGGATATGGTAATGTTCCTCTACCGACCTGAGTACTATGGATTTGAGACAGATGATGAGGGGAATTCAACTAAGGGGTTAGCGGAAATTATCATTTCTAAACAACGGAATGGTCCAACAGGGAATGTACAACTGCAGTTTATTGGTCAATATGGTAAATTTACAGACCTTAATTACATTCCAGGTACGGAAAACCTTCCTCCTGGCGCCCAAATTACAAATGGATCGCATGGAGAGAATATCATTACACTTCCTTCAAAAATGAATACACCTCAACCTCCAAGTGAGGAAGAGAATTATGATGTTCCTTTCTAAAGGAAATAGCTTGAGCATATCGGTTTTTATGATTCCAGATAGCGAAAGGGGAGATGAATCTTAGGATTCATCTCCCCTTTGCATTGTTGGGATTGTTGCTTACTCATTCGACAGGAGGAAGATCTTCATTATCTGTTGCATGGGGAGAGATTGCGACATGTGCTTCCATGGCATAATTAATAAACTGAATCCCCCATATAATCATGATAATAGATAGGATACTGAGGGAAATCCATTGTTCAATAAACAGGAAGTAGTCGTAGAATCCATGAAACAAAATAGCAAAGACAAGACCTTGCGCTAATAGTAGGGTTGCTTTCATACGGGATACTGTGAATTTGGCTTTGCCTGCATAGTATCCCATAATGACCCCACAAATCACATGTAGAGGGATAGCTGTAATCATTCGCCAAACGGCTGTGTGAACCCCTTGATTAAAGGTATAAAGGATGTTCTCAACTGCAGCAAAACCTAAAGAAATAGATACAGCATACATAATCCCATCATAAGGCTCATCGAATTCATCATGTGGGTAGCTATACAATCGAAGCATCAGAAACTTTAATCCTTCTTCTGTACAGGCCACAATCCCCATTGCATACACAAACAGTAAAAGAGGCGGCGAATCAACAGATGCACCTGTATAAGCCTTAAGAATATCTCCTATATAAAGAACTGCTGGAGTGATGAGCACTCCCAACAAAAATGTGATAATGAGATACTTAAGGGGCTCTGGCTCATGTATATCAGATACATAAACCACAGAAAAGAATAGGGCAATGGGGAAGAGGGCAAGGAAGAGGTAAATTAGGTATAACAGCATGAGGCGGACGGTGTATGACTAAAAGTCTTCGTAGATTCCCAATCCAAAGAGGCTGAAATCGTATTTGACAGGGTCGTTTGGACAAAGTTGGCGGAGGAAGGCAGTGAGCTCAGAGGCAGCCTTCCAGTTGTCTTGCTTACGTTTAAGGATGCCTAACTTTCTGCCTACATTACCTGTGTGTACATCTAGGGGGCAGATAAGTTGGCTCATGCTAATGCTTTTCCATATCCCAAAGTCCACTCCCCGAGTATCCTTGCGCACCATCCAACGAAGAAACATATTGATGCGTTTTGCTGCAGATCCTTTGGCGGGGTTTGCTAGGTGTTTGTGGGTTCTTTTGGGGAAATCAGGTATGGAAGTTAGGATGTTACGTGCATGTATGAGACCGTGATATACGTCTATGTCAGTAGGGGCAATGCCTGCGGAGAAGATTTGTTCGAGCCCTCCATGCTTTGTATAGACATTTTTGAGGGATTTGATGAGGGTGATGCAATCAATCGGTTGGAATGTACGGTGTTTAAAGTTGGCTAAGCGATCCCAATCCTTTTCATTTGCATTTATCACAAACTGATAAGGCTGCCGATCCATTAAATCCATCAATTGATTGGCATTCTTGATAATCATCGAACGTTTGCCCCAAGCGATAAGGGCAGTTAGAAAGCCTGCGATTTCAATATCAGCTTTCTCTTCGAATTGATGGGGGATTTGAATAGGATCCTCCTCGATGAAATCGGGCTGATTGTATTGAGCGTGTCGTTCATCGAGGAGGAGCTTGAGTTCGTGAATATTCGAATCGGTCATGTTTAATGTTAGGATATGTGCTCCTCTGGATCGTTGTTCCCTCCTTGATTATGAGGGGATATTGCTGCATGTTGTGTCATAGCTTTGCGGGCTAATATGATTCCGAGAATAAGTACGACAAATGCAAGCATAGTAAGGTTTACCCATCGGCCGAGGAATAGGAAGTAGTCGTAGAGACCGTGGAACAAGATGGCAATGATAAGGCCTTTTGCCAGTTCAAGTGTCGCTTCAGACCGAGATTCCATGAACTTTGCTCGCCCTGCAAAATACCCCATCAAGACGCCAAACATTGCGTGGCCTGGTACGGCTGTAAACATCCGCAATACACCTGTCTCAAATCCATAGTTAAATACATACAATACATTCTCAATAGCAGCAAAACCCAAAGATATCGCAACTGCGTACATAATTCCATCATAAGGCTCATCGAATTCCTTATGGTTGTAATTATACAATCGAAGGACGAGAAACTTCATTCCTTCCTCCGTGGTTGCGACGACGAGCATTGCATAGGTGAATAGTTGGAGGGGAGGCGAGGCAGCCGAGGTTCCTGTATATTCGCCTAGAAATTCACCGATGATAATAACAGGAAAGGCCGTACTGACCCCTAAAATAAAGCTGATGATGAGGTAACGAAGCGGCTCACGTTCGTATTCGTCTTTGAGGTATACGTAGGTAAAGAGGAATACTATAGGCGCGAGGGCTAGAATCATGTATTGCATAGTGAGGTATTTTTGGTGAGAAAAGGGATTGATTGGTTGTCTCTACAAAGTACCTTTCTTAAAATAAGGTAAGCGGGAGAGACCAATTAAAAGAACGTCGATGATGCTTGGTTGGGCCATGGTCTCGTATGGCTATTTTATGGGCTTTGGTCGGATAACCCTTGTTATTTTTCCATTGATACTGGGGGAATTCCTCTGATAGTTTCATCATGATGGTATCCCTTTCGGTTTTTGCCAGTATGGAAGCGGCAGCAATGTTTAAGTAACTACTATCGCCTTTGATGATGCATTCGTAGGGTGTTTCTCCATCAGGTTTGTAATACTTTCCATCAATGACCAAGAATTCGGGTGTTTGCTTTAGGTTCTTGATGGCTTGATGCATGGCTTCATAAGTTGCATTGAGGATGTTTACTTTATCAATGCGTTGGGGAGAGATGATGCCGATTCCATAGGCAATAGCATCTCGGATTACATCTACCCGAATTTCCATTCGCTTCTTATGTGAAAGCTTCTTGGAATCATTTAATACAGGGTGACTATAGTTCTTTGGGAGGATAACGGCTGCTGCTACGACAGGGCCTGCTAGACAACCGCGTCCTGCTTCGTCTATACCTGCTTCGAATGTATGGGTTGAAAATTGTGAAGGTAGTGCCATGATTTTAGGATGATATCCAATTTCTAAATTAGTAAATAAATCCAGACTTTTGCGCCTTGGGTTAGAAAGAGGGGAGAATTTATCATGTACTAATGAATAGAAATAGAATGGGATCATATAAAAATCCATGGACAACCTTAGCGTCTAAATGTATGTATAACAATCCTTGGATTGAGGTGACTGAGCATCAAGTCTTAAATCCGAAGGGCAAGCCTGGTATTTATGGTGTGGTACATTTCCATAATACAGCAGTAGGTGTGGTTCCCTATGAGGATGGTCATATCTGGTTGGTTGGACAATTTCGATACGCCTTAGACTTATACTCTTGGGAGCTGCCAGAAGGGGGAGGCCCCTTAGGTGAGTCGCCCTTAGAAACGGCTAAGCGAGAGTTAAAAGAAGAGACAGGCTTGGAGGCAACTGCCTACAAGCCTATCTTTCAAATGCATCTATCAAATTCGGTTTGTGACGAATGGGGAATTGTATACCTCGCTACAGGGCTCTCACAAGGAGAAGCTGAGCCCGAAGATACAGAGGATCTCGCTGTTCGAAAGATTTCCTTAGAAGAGGCCTATAAGGAGGTTGAGGAAGGGAAAATTACAGATTCCCTTACGGTGGGAGCCATCTATAAATTGATGTTGATGCGTGCAATGGGAGAGCTACAAGACTAAAATACGATAGGGCGATCCTTCTCGCATGCTCTTCATTTATCCAAAAGGAGAGAGAAAGGCTGAGAAGGTGCGCCTTGTACATCATACAGCGTACAATTGATAGAAAGGGACTTAGATGTACTAGACAAATTGGGATCTGTATTCGTCTCATATGTCAATTGCCCATGGCCTTCAATCTGTAGGTAATCGCCAAAGTCGAAGTCTTGCTGAGGAATCGTAAAGAAATCAGGGCGCATTGTATCTACCATTGCAATAATATCAATGCCTAGGTTTCCTAGGTTCTTGATGAGCAATTCTTTAGGATCTGTTTGGGTTTCTACAGTTACGACATAGCTTGCTATTCGTCCAATAGAATCATTGGTTGTGTATTCACCTGCATGACGTTCGTTAATTCCGTATTGGCAGCAAGGGCCTGCATATTCAGCATCGCATGCACAATCTCCGTCGGCACATACCCCTCCATTCTCGCATCCGCTAGAGCATCCTGTACAGGGATCACACGCAACAGATAGGCAGGCTAGTAGGATAAGAGAAAATAGGGTTGTGGCAAATGTGTGTAGTTTCATTTCGTTGGATCGTTAAATTGTGTTGTATAGACTAAATTCTTTAATTGTAAGGAATGGCTGTTAAAAAAACGTACTCCCTTTTCTTTATGATGTCGGAATTCGGAAATGGTAAGCGTTTTTGGGTTAAAATGTAAGGAATTTCGAACAATTGTCCAGATAAGCACATAGGAAGCCTAACTCAGTTCCAAAGAAAGAGCAAACAGGTGCAACGATTTGAAAAGAGGGGATTATGGAGCTTGTGCAGCACTCGGAAATGCTGCTAAGATATCGTATACGAACTTTTCGAAGTCGAAAGCCGATCGATCAATGGTTTGGCCGAGTCGAACAATGGTTACCTTTTGGGTGGGGGCAATGATGACATATTGCCCCTCAAAACCTGATGCCCAGAAGAGGTTAGCAGGAATAGAGGGATGTGGACGGGTGGAGGAATCGCCATTTTTGCCAGCATTCAACCAAATTTGTGCCCCATACTTTCCTTGAGGCGCAGGTGGAGTGGGAGTAGTTGAATACTTTACCCAACCTTCGGGAAGAATTCGTTCATTGCGGAAGACACCATCTTGTTGGTATAATAGCCCGAACCTTGCCCAATCTCTAGCGGTTGCAAACATGAATGAGGAGCCTATGTGTGTGCCGCTAGCATCTGTTTCCATGATGGCAGATTGCATCCCGAGTTTGTCGAATAGCTCGATTTGGGGAAAAGCATGGTATTCAGACTCAGGCAGGGTTTGTCGGATGATTTGCGATAGGATATTGGTGGTGCCGCTAGAGTACGACCAAATGCTATCAGGGGGGGCAATCGCTGCTCGTTTTGCGGCAAACTTGCCTGCATTGTGTTCGGTAAACAACATGAAGGTAGCATCCGTAGGGCCAAAATAGAATTCGAGGAAATCTAGGCCGCTGCTCATTCTTAGGAGGTGATCAATGGTAATTTGGCTTTTCATGGAATCCTTTTTCCACTCCTTCATAGGAGCAGGCTGATGGATATCAATCTTATTTTGCTTGCTAAGAATACCATATAAAGCATTGGTAACCGTTTTGGTCATCGACCAACCTGCCATTCGACTGGTTTTGGAGAAACCCGTTGCATATCGTTCGGCTACAAGGAGAGAGTCGTATAGGACGATAACCGCTCGGGTATTTCGGGTTTTATCGGTATAAGGTTCTGCGAATGCGCTATCTAAGGCTTGGTTCAGCCTATCCATGTCAATGAAATCGGGAAGTTGTTGAGCTGAAATATCATCTCCATAAGGCCAAGGCTCGAACCTCGCATTGCTAGTCGCTTTCCGTAGGGGGACATACGCATGCTCCTTCACCTCTCCATTTTCGAGTGTACATCCTTTTCCTGGTCGATAAATGGCTTTTTTCGTGCGCCCGTACATACTGGCCTCAACCGTCTCGTTCATTCTATTGACCTTAATAGAGAGATGCTTCTTGAGGATACTGAGTTCATCTTCCCAAACACTTGCCTCGTCTCTATCTCCCAAAAACACACAAGAGCACATAATCTTGGCTCCATACCCTGCCCCAATGGGAAAGGTTATCCACGCCATTCCTCCTGCAATAAGTAGGATTAGCACAAACATAATGAGTAGGATACGAAAGACGGTTTTGAAGAATGATTTCATCAGCAATTTGGCGATTGAGGATATGAGTATGCGGGCAATTTACAGAATGATGAATAAGATTGGTAATAGAAGTAGAAAAGGGCGAGAAGAAAAATTAGGTAGGAACAATTGGGATAGGCATTTATCTTTGAAGCTATGATGCGAATTGGATTCGATGCAAAGAAAGCATTCTTCAACCGTGCAGGATTGGGGAACTTTAGCCGAACCTTGATTCGGACGCTAGGGGAGTCCTTTCCCCAATATTCCTACTTTCTTTATTCGCCTAAGATAAAGGAGAATGGACTTGAGGGATTTGCCAAGGACTTAGATACTTGCTCAATTCGTTCGGTTGCTAACGGATGGGGGCGGTTTGCACCTAGTCTTTGGCGGAGCTTTTTAGGAAAAACATTGGAACAAGATAAAATAGACCTCTATCATGGTCTTGCACATGAACTCCCCTTTAACTTTCATCGAATAAAAACGAAAGGCATCGTGTCTATGCATGATGTCATATTCTTACGGTATCCTCATTTATATGCTTCTTTAGATAGAGCAATCTTAGGCGTAAAATACCGCTATGCCTGTCAACATGCCGATCATATTGTGGCAATCAGCGAACAAACCCGTCAAGATTTACATTCTCTATTAAGTGTTCCTCTTAACCGTATATCTGTTATCTATCAGTCTTGCAATCCCATTTACTATAAAGTGGTTAGGCAGGCAAAGCGAGAAGCAATCCGAGAAAAGTTGAAGCTCCCAAAAGAATTTCTATTGTCTGTTGGTACCATAGAAGAACGCAAGAACCTCTTGAGGACTCTCCAAGCTTTGTCCCAATTGGAGGGAAAGCTGTCTATTCCTTTGGTTGTTGTGGGAGGGGAAAGACGGAGCTATGTGAAACGCATTCGTTCCTTTATTACTTCGAATAAAATGGAAAAGCAGTTAGTATTCTTAAAGGGAATCTCGAATGAAGACTTGGCCGCTCTATATCAAATGGCCAATGCCGTTGTGTATCCCTCTTTATACGAGGGCTTCGGATTGCCAGTCTTAGAAGGGCTTGCATCCCGTGTCCCAGTGATTACAAGTAAAGGGGGCTGTATGGAAGAAGCAGGAGGATTAGCAGCTTATTATGTCAATCCTAAAGATGTTAATTCCATTGCTCAGGGAATAGAAACAGCATTGACAAATCGCAGTTTACAAGAGGAACGTATAGATATAGGCTGGGAACACGCCCAGAAGTTTAGGATGGATCATGTTGGTCGTCAGTGGATTCGATTATATGAACGGGTTCTAGCGGAAGGCTAACCGTAAATATAGAACCTTCACCAAGTGAGCTTTTTATATCAAGCTTCCCTCCTAAGCGTTCAAGAGACTTTTGCACACTATAGAGACCCAATCCTGCTCCTGTAGATTTTTGACTCGCTCGATAGAACATCTCTGTAAGTTGAGGGATAACTTCCTCACGGAGCCCTTCGCCATTATCCGCGACTTCAATAAATTGTGTGTCTTTTTCCTGCCAAGTAGAGATTCGAATATAGGGATTAGGTTTTTGGGTATCATGGAAGGTAATAGCATTCTCAATAAGATGCCGAAAGATATTCTGTAGGAGGTTGGCATCTGCTTCTAATTCACAACCCTCTGAATGGAGGCTAATTTTAATCCCCTTTTGGGAAGCCTTTCGGTGAATGTCGCTTACAACTTCTGAGATGATAGGAAGCAATTCGCATTGAGAATAGAATATCTCTGCATTGTTCAATTGGCTTACTTCTATCTGCCTGTTTACAAAAGCATGAAGTTGATTAATTGACTTAATCATCAACTTTCCATAATGCGTGATTTCAGGGGTATTGGATCCTTCATGGATTAATTTGGCCAATCCTTTTAGAGAGGCAATTGGTCCCAATAGATAATGGGATGCTTGGTGAAGAAAAGCATCTAACTCTTGTCTCTTAAAGTTGAGGAGCTTGTTTGTTTCTTGGAGGGCGTTATTTCGTTTCGTGAGTTCTTCTTCTAAGGAGAGATTAATAGAATCCATGTTGATAATGAGGCGACTACTCAGGTAGATTAGGATTCCTCCAAAGAACAAGAGTAGGATAATATATGCGATAAAGTTGCGTGCAAGATTGGATCTGGCAGAAGAAATAAAACTATCAAAACGTTCATCAACCATCAGAATAGCAACTGTTTCCCCTCGTTTATCTTTTATCGGGGCAAAGGCACTAATCCATTGCCCGTAATCATCTTTATAATTACACACCTTGCCTCCGATTTTGAACTGCTTTTTTAGTTCAGGCGGATAGGATGTATAAGCATGGCGGTAATACAAGAGTGAATCAGAACTTACGCCAAAAAACAACTCTCCTATGGAAGGATCATAGGGATATTCGTTGGGGAATAAGGTGTAGATGGCCGTTTCTAGCTGATTGTATTTTACCGCACCTTTTAATAGGTTATGAATACGGTAATAGGCCTTATCTTGTTGAGGGGTGAGGATGTCATTTTCCTCATTATAGGTCAAAACCAATTTGCGATGTACATCTCCATCAATCTGAGCCGCTACAGTATTAGCAATAGCTTGGAGCTTATTGAGTTCATCTGTTTCGGCATCATTGATAAAAATAGAATAATTCGTAATGGCGATATATGCCATATAAGCAGATATACCGAAAAAAATGAGATAAGTGAGCTGTCTCTGTAATTGTGAATACCTTTCAATTTCTTGTATCAGGCTTCGCATACTACGACGGATTAGTGTGGTTTTCTGTGCGGCTAGGTTTTCTATACTATAAGGATACGCAATTTGATAGAAATAAAAAAGATACTATTCCTCTGGGCGAAATATTAAAGGCTGATATTTTTTGTGTGTAGTTACATCAATTAGAACCCAATACATTCTATCGATGTTGTAATTGTATTTCGCTCGTACCCATTCCATTCTACTGTGGTAGATTGTGGGGCTAATAATTGATCATATCTTTAGTTAGAAAAAACAGGCAGATGTATATTACATCGGCTGTATTGACTTGCATGCTAAATAGGCGACATATAAGCGTTTAATGAGGCAGGGCTTAATAATTTATCCTTGTTTCTTGGTTTGTGGAGTAAAGATAGAGAAAATAGATATATTTTTTCGTATGCTATAAAATTTGTTCTATTTCGAATAGAATCGAAAGGGTAGCCATATGCTTATTTTATATTCTTGGGATTACCCTATACTTCTGTAGAGCAAGCACTACAAGCTCAACCTCGTCTCTCCACTTCTGTAGAGGGAACACTACAAGCTCGACCTCGTCTCTCCACTTCTGTAGAGCAAGCATTACAAGCTCGACCTTGCCTCTCCACTTCTGTAGAGCAAGCACTACAAGCTCGACCTCGTCTCTCCACTTCTGTAGAGCAAGCACTACAAGCTCAACCTCGTCTCTACACTTCTGTAGAGCGAGCACTACAAGCTCAACCTCGTTTCTACACTTCTGTAGAGCAAGCACTACAAGCTCAACCTCGTCTCTACACTTCTGTATAGGAAACCCTGCATTGTTGGCAACATACTAAAGACGTAAGACTCTATGTGTCTCTACAAAATTCAATGTGTGTGCAAGATGTTGATTATTAGTGGCTTAGTTGTAAGGAACTCGGGCAATAGTTTCTATTAGGAACGAATCGCTTCACATTCGTCATGTTTATGCGTTTTGGGAGGAGAGATTGCTAATAAATAGGGCTAAAAGGTAAGATACACGTTAAGAGTAGGCTTGACATTGCCAAAAAAACCTTATAAATTGGCTAACAAACGTTAGCTAGTTAAAGTTGTATGATTACATTAAAACGCTTAAGTGTACGGAAGTTGCAGATTTTAGGGGAAGCCCAAAAGCTTATTGCCCAACGTGGTTATAAAGCAACCTCCATGCGAGACCTAGCGCGTGTGTTGATGATTGAACCTGCGAGCTTGTATAGTCATTTTCGATCGAAGGAAGCGATTCTCTGGGAGATTGCGATTCGTTGCGCCAATACGTTTCATGAGGGGATTGCCCCTATTGTGGCATCAGACTTGGCAGCTCCTGAAAAGTTAGAGCGAATGATACGAAGACATTTGCACCTTATCATTGAACAAATAGACGCTTCGGCTATTTTCTTTCATGAGTGGGAACATCTGTCTAATGAACGCCAAGAAAGGTATATCCAACTTAGAAATGAATATGAGGGATATTTTCGGGCGGTCTTACTGGAAGGAATAAAGGAGGGGACTATACGAGAGGTTGAGGTACGTTTTACAACTAGAACCTTATTATCAGGTGTCAATTGGGTGCATCGATGGTTCCGCCCTGATGGACGAATGACAGAGGAAGGCATAGCCGACCAACTAGTCAAGCTTTTACTACATGGACTATTACAATCGAATCAAACTGCTTAAAAATAGATTATTATGTACGGAAGTCTGAGCATTGTTGATATTGAAAACTGGGGAAATAAGGTTGAGCAAGAAGATCCTCAGAAATTAGCTGAGTTTGAAGCACGAATTGAGAGAGGGGAGAAGATTGAGCCACAAGACTGGATGCCATATGAATATCGTCGTCAGTTGATACGGATGATAGAGCAACATGCGCATTCCGAGATTATTGGCGCCTTGCCAGAGGGGACATGGATCACGCGTGCTCCTGGGTTTAAGCGTAAGCTTGCTCTCATGGCGAAAGTACAAGATGAGGTTGGACATGCCCAATTGCTCTATTCGGCAGCAGAGACTTTGGGTAAGTCACGTGAGCAGATGGTGAATGACCTGATTAATGGGAAGTCTAAGTACTCTAACGTATTTAACTATCCTGCTGTAACCTGGGCAGATTCAGCTATCATTGCTTGGCTGATTGATGCAGGCGCGATTGTAAACCAAGTAACCAATTCAAAGGGTTCTTATGGCCCTTATTGTCGAGCATTGGAGCGCATTTGCTATGAGGAATCATTTCACTTGAAGTATGGACATGACAATGTGGTTACCTTGGCTACAGGTACGCCTAAGCAGCGTCAAATGGTACAAGAGGCTTTGAATCGTTGGTGGACACCTATCATGCATTTCTTTGGCCCTCCAAATAAGGTTTCTGTACATACCAAAAAGTTGATGAAGTGGAAAGTGAAGATGGCTTCAAATGATGCAATGCGGCAGGCATTTTTGGATATGTATGTGCCTAAAATCTGGGAGCTTGGGCTAACCCTACCCGATCCAAAGTTGCGGAAGAATTCTGAAACAGGGCAATGGGAGTATACAGAGCCTGATTGGGATGAATTTATGCGGGTAATTCGAGGAGATGGCCCTTGTAATGCTGAACGATTGGCTGTAAGACGATACGCAGAAGAAAAAGGCCGATGGGTAAAGCGGGCATTGCTCAATAAAAAAGAAAAATATGTCGCGCCTCTCGCATAAGAGAGAACAATCTATTTTCAGCACCTTATCAGAGATATTAGTATGAAACCTTCTTTTGATCCTCGTGTCAAGCGTTTAGAATTGCCTAGCATGGAATCTCTCTATGAAGAGGGAGAGTTATACCAATGGCAAACCTACGAGGTATTCCAACAACAAGCGCGAGGAGACCGACATATGCATGTGGGTTCTTTACATGCCCCTAACCCTGAGATGGCTTTGGTACTCGCAAAAGAACAATATGGACGTCGAGAGCAATGTGTCAATCTATGGGTAGTAAAAACTTCCAACGTACATGCTACGCGTTATGAGGATTCGGATATGTTCTTGCATGCGACCAATAAGATTTATCGAGAAGGAGCAGGGTACAAGGTGAAAGGAACCATCGAGGAATTTAAGCATAACCTAGATGGCTACCTTGCGGGTAGCGAGGGGAATGAGCAGAAGAAAGAAGTAGAAGTCGTGGATGCACCAAAAATCGCGAATCTTGACCGAGTCATTCGGTTGAGCGCTGGGAAGAATGGAAAACCAAGAATGATTTTAATTCGAAAGATATAGGTTCAATATGAATATAGCAGCACTAAAAGACTTATTGTATCGATTGGCGGATGATAAGCTGATATTAGGGCATAGAAATTCTGAATGGATTGGTTTTGGGCCTATACTTGAAGAAGATATTGCCTTTGCCTCAATGGCGCAAGATAAGGTCGGGCAATCATTGGCCTTTTATCAGATGCTTCACGAATTGGGTGAGCAGGAACCTGATACGATTGCCTTTACCCGAACAACCGCCGAATTCCGTTGTTGCCACTTCGTCGAATTGCCCATAGGCGACTATGCCTTTAGCCTCGTTCGGCATTACCTGTTCGATTTGGCGGATATGATACGCCTTCGCCATTTAGCAGCTTCTTCCTATAAGCCTCTAGCCGAATTGGCGACGAAGCTCTTTAAGGAAGGGAAGTACCATCTGATGCATGGGCGTGTATTCATGAAGCAATTGGGCAATGGTACAGAAGAAAGCCGTATGAAGATGCAAACTGCATTGAATGAGGCATTGCCTTATGCGTATAGCCTCTTCGAACCCACAATTCATACAGAAGCCCTCGCTTTGGCAGGCGTACAACCCTTAGAGGATGAACTGATGAAGGAATGGCAAACCGAACTATATGCCTTCCTTCCCATCTGTGGCCTCCGAATGCCGAATGTAGAGAATTTTATTGACCATTTTGGCGGACGTAAAGGATACCATACAGAGTACCTTCCTCCTTTGGTCAAGGAAATGACAGAAGTTTTTGCTATTGATCCAGAAGCAACTTGGTAAACCTATGCTAACAAAAGAAGGAGTCTATACCTTGCTGAAAGGCGTAAAAGATCCTGAAATCCCTGTGCTTTCCGTCGTAAATCTGGGCATCATCAAAGATGTTCGAGTGGAAGGAAGCAAAGTAGAGGTCGATTTGGTGCCAACCTTTGCGGGTTGTCCAGCCATTCATGTGATGAAGGGAGATATTGAGAAGGTGTGTAAGGAGGCTGGGGCAGAGGAGGTAATTGTGCATGTGATGTACAAACAGGCATGGACAAGTAACCAAATTACCAAAGAGGGACGTAAGCAGCTCAAAGACTTTGGCCTGAGCCCACCTCCTGTTATCAAGGAGGAGGTAACAATGGAGCTACTCGAACAAGCGGCTTGTCCGAGATGTGATTCAACAAACACCCGCTTGATGTCCACATTCGGCCCAACTGCCTGTCGGGCGATTCATCACTGCAACAATTGCCATGAGACATTTGAGCAGATGAAACCTTTGTAAGTGCAAAGAACTATAAGTATAAGATAAAAGTATTGAGATCGTGTTTGAGCCTGATGTCTTTTTGAGGCATCAGGCTCGTTATGTATAGACAAAAGATTCGAATAATAGATTCGAAAGAATTCAGGGTATTATTGTATTTTTATACCATAGATAAATGTTTGAAACGATAGAGAGAAGGCATGCGGAATGACGTATTAGATCCAAATAGATCTTCAAAGGAAGAAATTAAACTAAGGCCACAGAAATTCCATGATTTCATTGGCCAACAAAAACTGGTAGATAACCTGCGGGTATTTGTGAAAGCGGCAAAGATGAGAGGTGAACCCCTCGACCATGTGTTGCTTCATGGCCCTCCAGGTTTGGGGAAGACAACCCTTTCTTGTATCATCGCGAATGAGATGGGAACGGGTATCACCACGACTTCAGGGCCTGTCCTAGAGAAGGCAGGTGATTTGGCTGGGCTCCTGACCAACCTAGAATCAGGAGAGGTATTGTTTATTGATGAGATTCACCGCTTGTCGCCTGTGGTGGAGGAGTATTTGTATTCGGCCATGGAAGATTGTAAGATTGATATCATGGTGGAGACAGGAGCCAATGCAAGAAGTATTGAGATTACGCTTAATCCCTTTACTTTAGTTGGAGCAACGACCCGTGCGGGTTTGTTGACATCGCCTATGTTGGCGCGTTTTGGGATTAACGTTCGGATTGAATACTACTCAGCCGAATTGCTCCAAAAAATCATCTTGCGATCGGCTAAGGTATTGAAGGTTCCCATTGATAAAAAGGCGGCTTATGAGATCGCGAGGAGAAGCCGTGGTACGCCTCGGATTGCGAACCGCCTGCTACGCCGAAACCGCGATTTTGCGATGGTGAAGGGCAATGGTAAGATTACCATGGAGATTGCGAAGATGGCATTGAATGCCTTGGATGTGGATGAAAGTGGATTAGATGAGATGGACAACCGCATCCTCCAAACCCTTATTGAACGATTTAAGGGTGGCCCCGCAGGACTAAATTCTATTGCGGCTTCTATAGGAGAAGATGCAGGAACCATCGAAGATGTATATGAGCCGTATTTGATTATGGAGGGATTCATTAAGCGAACTGCTAGGGGACGAGTTGCCCTTGAACGTGCTTATACGCACCTAGGGCTAAACCCAAATGTAGATCCCACCTTACCTACCTTATTCTAGGAGAACAAACGCTAATTATACGCTATTGATATTCATTGGATTAGGATCAAATTTAGGAAAGAAGGTAGCTAACCTAAGACGAGCGATGCAGCTATTAGAACAAAGAAATGTTCGGGTGCTTCGCTCGTCTTCTTTCTATATTACGGAGCCTTGGGGGAAAACCGATCAAGCATTCTTTGTCAATGCAGTTATTGAAGTGGCTTTTGAAGGAACAGCCCACCAATTGCTCCGCCTTGCTTTGGACGTAGAACGGGAGATGGGGCGAGAACGCTTGGTACATTGGGGGCCTCGTATCATTGACCTGGATATATTGGAGTATCATGGCGAGTGTCATGACACGGCCGAATTAAGCCTTCCCCATCCTTTCTATACGGTTCGAAACTTTGTTTTATACCCTCTCGCCGAATTAGAGCCTTTATGGGTTCCAACAGGAGAGTCCCAGACCGTAACAGATATTATACAAGGATTGGAGGTCTCGTATATCCAATGTTTAGGAGCCGAACAGGAGCAGTTGTTGAATGGATATTAGAAAGAGGTGAATCGGTCGCGCCAGTCGTTTCGGCGTGTGAGGCGGAGGTCGCTGAGGGTGGCACTCTTCACATTGAGGGTGAGCATGAAGCCTTGACGTACCCCAAATGGAGTCCATTGGAAAGACATCTCCCAACAATGAAGGTCTCTATACACATTGACGGTTGTATAGGAGAAATCCATAGCCGTAAAGTCATATCCTGTTTGTACCCCAATTTTCCACTTCTCTGTCAGGTTTACATCCCCTGTAAGACGAACGGTTTGGACGATGGTGGCGGGATTTAGGTTGGGTCTGGAGTAGGAGAAGTCGTAGGATAGACGAACCGTCCATGGAATATTGAAATCGACATACATATCGCGTTGTCGCTGAATTTGTTCATACTCTACCTCGTCGAATTCATCCGATTTTTTTGAGGCATCCTTCTTATTCTTGGACTTAAGGGCAGTGCTAAGGCTGAGGCGTGTATTGGTTAGGCGTCCGAGGCGTTTATTGGCTTGCCATTCGAAGGTGCTGATACGGGTTCCTTCAGCATTGAGTGTATAGGGATCGAAGGTAGCCGAACCATTGATATTGAGCTTATCTTTGAATAGGCGTGTTCGGGCACTGAGGCTAATGGTACTCATCTTAAAGCTATCCGCAGCGAAGTTGTAGTTTCCACTGATGCCCAAGTTGTCAAGTATGCTAATGCGGTTAAAGCGGTCTTGGGATTCGTCGAAGTCTTCCTCAAAGCTTTCCTTTTTTCTATACTTCATCTCCAATACACTATTAATCCCGAAGTTCATGGATTGGCTTTCCCCTGCGGAAGGACGGCCATAAATCCCATCCTCGAATCGACTATATTGCTGCATATCCCCCTCAAGATTGACCTGTACCGAATCATAGAATCCCCACTTAGGGTCTGCGAAGTCTGGTTTATAGGTATAGCCAATACTAGGGGATATTCGTTGGCGGAATACAATTTCCTTTTTCGACTTCGTCAATTGGTAAAGCATATAGAAATTGGTATTCGCATTGACCGAGAAGTTGAAGTCTCTCGCAGTTTGAAATCCTCTAATGTCACTCTCCTCTATGGCCTCCGTTCGTTCATTGAATCTTTTTCGAACGGTTTTGAAATACCAATACTCCCTATAATTAAAGTTGGGGCTGATATTCACATACTTCAATAACTTGATATTGGTTGAGACAGGGATATTGTGGAACATCCCGTTTCTGTAGAGGGTGGAGCCTACCTGTTGTTGGACGACAGTTGTGTCAATGGGGGTGAGGGTTCCATAGTTGATGCCATTGGCCACAGAATCATTTCGAACCACAAAAGTACGGATATTGTTCTCTACGGGTACCAATTGACCAGGTTGGAAGAGGACAGGGAAGAAGATGCTATCGGGGATATTCTGCAGTTCGTTTCGGCTTTGGAACGAGTAGGAGACTCCCAATTGCTTCAACCAATCGAGGTTTTTGCCCGTCAGGTTCTTAAAGGGAAATTGCCGCCCCATCGCAACGTTTAGTTCAGGCAATTTTAGATTGACCGTTTCCCGATTGAGGTCTTGGGAGTGGTTCACAGATAGGGTAACATTGAAGGGCAATCTATTGAAGCCTTTGGTGAAAGTAACGGATGAACGGAGGGTATTGGTGAAGAAGTCATTACCCGTACTGAATTGACGTAGGAACCGACTCGAACCTATGTCTACACTGGCCGTTAGGTTGGTGGTTGGATTAATGGGTTGGCGGTGGTTCCAACGGACAAACCAAGAAGTTGTACGAGAAAAGTCGGGATCTTCGCGTTCGCCAAACTTTGCTAAGCCATATTCGAGGCTGAAATCTCCACTAAAACGATATCGTTTATTGTATCGGGTACGAGCCCCTAAACGCCATCCTCCTTTGGTATAGATATCCCCTTCAAGGAGCAAATCCATATAATCATTGAGCCCCCAATAGTACCCTAGGTTTCTGAGATAGAACCCACGATCCTGAGCTTCTCCATATTGGGGGAAGATGATACCGTTCTTCCTCGTTTCTTGATTACCAGGGAAGAATCCAAAAGGTATCACAATGGGCAAAGGAAAATCTTCTATAATGAGGTTTAGGGGGCCTGATATGATCTTGCCATTGGGCAATCGTTTAAGCTTCTTCGCTTTTATATAGAAATGGGGATGATCGGCATTGCAGGTGGTATACTTTCCATTGAGGATACATAATACCTCATCTGGCGTATATTTCCCTACCTCAGCGTGCAGAATTCCGTCGCCTTCTTCGGTTTGTGCCATGATGATACGCCCCTTTTTGCTCTTGAAGTTGTACGACATCGATTTGGCTGCATAGGATTCATTGCCCTCAGAGTAGACTGGCAATCCGATCCATTGACCTGCCGTATCTAGGGTTCCATCCGCATAGATGGTTTGGTTCTCCCAATCGACTTTCACCTTGGCTGCGGTGAGCTTTATCTTCTCATACTCTATGGTAACGTCTCCATATAGATACAATACGTCATTGGGCACATCAAATATGATGGAATCTTTGGCTTTATAACGAACTTGTGATTTGAGATCGCTGACGGACTCTAGAGAATCGACATAGGCTTGTCGGGGATCTACAGGGATAACAACCGAATCTCCCACAAGAGAGTCGCCTACTACCAAAGCAGAATCGCTTACAGTAGTGTCAGGAGGAGAAACCACCACTTGGGTTGTATCAAGGGTATTTTTGCGGTTCGGTTTTTGAGACGTATTTGTACTATCGGGTTGAGCCTGAGCCTGCAATTGGGAGAGGCATAAAAGGACGGCCCACAGAAAAATAAGGCCTGATTTCATGAATACTCGTATCTTTGTACAGATAACGAAAGCGTTATCCGTCTGTATATCACCGATTGGGCGATTGGCGTATTTACATGTTGTTAGTGGCTTTATCCCCATAGAGGCATTTATATCAGATACGAAAATGGGTTTAAAATTTGTCAAAATTAAGCTAAAATACTAGAGACAAATCCTTCCCTTTTGAGATTATGGTAAATAAATCTTATGATCATCATATATAACGAATGATTGATTCATTGTCTATCGGAAAAACAAACATATATACAATAAAGAAGATTAACCTAAAGCTATGAGTAAGAAGAACCGAATTCGAATATTCTTGACCCTTACAGTCATTTTGGGGGTAATCTCAAGCTCATTTATCGAGAGAGCACCCATATTCGAAGATGGCCCCGTCAAAACCATCATTATTGATGCAGGGCATGGAGGCAAAGACCCTGGAAGTCTTGGGAGCAAGTACAAAGAGAAGGAAATCACCTTGAAAGTTGCCAAACAACTGAAACGAATCTTCAAGGAGTATTACCCCAAAGTCAAAGTAGTTATGACGCGAGAGTCTGACACCTTTGTTGAGTTGCATAAGCGAGCAGACATTGGCCAGACCAAGAAAGGAGATTTCTTTATTAGCATTCATTGCGATGCCAATAAGAACAAATCGGCTTATGGTACAACCTCCTATGTAGCGGGGGTGAACAAAGGCCAAGAGGATTATGAGACGATTATGAAAGAGAACGAAGCGGTATTGTTTGAGGACAATTACAAGAAAATGTACGGAGGCTTCGACCCAAAATCAGCGGAGGCAGATATTTATTTTTCTCTATTGAAGAATGCCCACCGACATGAGAGCATGCGATTGGCCAAGAAAATTCAAGGGCAATTCAAATCTCGGGTTGGCCGTAAGAGTAGAGGAGTAAAGCAAGCGCCTTTTATTGTGCTGTGGCAATCGGGTTTGCCTTCGGTATTGGTGGAAATTGGGTTTATCTCTAACAAAAAGGAGGAAACCTATTTGGCTTCTAAAAATGGACAAGTATACCTTGCCAGTGGAATCTATAGAGCTGTCAAAGAGTACAATATTGAGTTGGCCAAAAAATAGGGGATTGATGGAAAATCCCTTGTGATATGTCCCTTAGGTAATTGATTGATTGCCTAAGGGACATTTCTTTGGGTAAAGGGCAAGTGTTTTGTCAATGGTTTGCGACTTCTACCCGAAAATCCAATCCTCATCTTTTAAAACTTAAAAACACATCGATCGTGCCAAGTAAGCTACTTGCTTTCAACGTATGAAAACGTATTTATCAATATATATAATTGATAGTCAGTTTTTTGTGTAATGTTTGGCTCTATTGTAAATAAGATAATTTTCTATGTTTTTTAATGTTGCCAACAATGGAGGGTTTCCTATACGCAAGTTGACAGGTATATATTCCGTATGGATTGCTTGCTATACAGAAGTTGACAGGTATATATTCCGTATGGATTGCTTGCTATACAGAAGTTGACAGGTATATATTCCGTATGGATTGCTTGCTATACAGAAGTTGACAGGCATGTATTCCGTACGGATTGCTTGCTATACAGAAGTTGACAGGTATATATTCCGTACGGATTGCTTGCTATGCAGAAGTTGACAGGTATATATTCCGTATGGATTGTTTGCTATGCAGAAGTTGACAGGCATATATTCCGTATGGATTGCTTGCTATACGCAAGTTGACAGGTATGTATTCCGTATGGATTGCTTGCTATGCAGAAGTTGACAGGTATGTACTCGGATTCATATGTGAACCCCTTAACAGATGAAACGCCTGTGAACCCTAGGCTCACAGGCGTTTTCGTATATGAATAAGATAAAATACTATCGATACATAACGGCATTGACTGCTTCAACCACTCGTTTTACATTCGGCAAGAATGCTTCAACGAGGGTAGGGGCATATGGTAGAGGGGTATCTCGACCTGTAACCCGAATGACAGGAGCATCCATATAGTCAAATGCGCGTCGTTGGATGGTATAGGTTAATTCGGTGGCCAATGCACCCAATGGCCACGATTCTTCAACCACTATACAACGATTGGTTTTCTTGACAGATTCGATGATGGTATCATAATCAATTGGGCGTAAGCTACGGAGGTCAATCATTTCCGCATCAATGCCATCCTTTGCCAGTTCCTTGCAGGCATCCAAGGCCACATGTACCATTTTCCCGAAGGAAACAATTGTCACATCTTTTCCTGATCGTTTGATGTCTGCGCTTCCCAAAGGAATCAAGAAATCAGGAGAGTCAGGTACTTCGCCTTTCATTCCATACATTACCTCTGATTCCATCACAAGTACGGGATTATCGTCCCGAATTGCTGTTTTCAACAATCCCTTTGCATCTCGTGGAGTACTTACAGAAACCACCTTTAGACCAGGACAGTTGGCATACCAATTTTCAAAACTTTGAGAGTGAGTTGCTGCTAATTGCCCTGCGCTTCCGCTTGGCCCGCGGAACACAATAGGCACATTGAATTGGCCTCCAGACATCTGGTACATCTTTGCAGCATTGTTAATGACTTGGTCAATGGCAACCAAGGAGAAGTTGAACGTCATGAATTCCACGATAGGGCGTAACCCAAGCATTGCTGCCCCTACTCCTATGCCTGCAAACCCCAACTCAGCAATTGGCGTATCAATTACGCGCTTTTCTCCAAACTCCTCTAGCATCCCTTTACTTACCTTGTAGGCTCCATTGTATTCTGCTACTTCTTCTCCCATCAAAAATACGCGATCATCTCGGCGCATCTCCTCAGACATGGCGGCGCGTAGTGCCTCTCGAAATTGTAAAACTGCCATAATAATAGAACAAATTATATTCGAGCGTATGTTTGTATTGTAAGCGAGGAAAACAAAGCCTTATCCCTCAAAATCCTTTTGAAAATGGCCTTAATCGCTTTGATCCTCTTTGTTTTCGCCTCTAAGTTAGGTAAAATTCTCAATCCCCTTTCATTCCTACCCACTTTTTTTCCTTTATTTAACATTGCTTATTGAGCAGTAGAATGTATGGCAGATCACTTGGGGGCAATGCGAAGCAGAAAGATTCCAAAAGGGAGAAATAGCATGTTTGGGAACCATACTGCTGCCCAAGCAGGGAAAGTATCTCCTACCAATAATTGCCCCGCAAACAACAAGACGATATAGGCAAAGCAGATGACAATCCCCAATCCGATTTGTATCGCGATGCCTCCTCGCCTTTTACGCGAAGCCATGGCAAAACCAATAATGGTCAGGATAATAGCCGCCACAGGGTCAGAATACCGCCTATACATCTCAATAGTTAATTCGGTGAGGATATCCGAACCCCTCATTTTCTCAATCTCTATGTATTCGATTAGGTCGGGTAGTATCATGCTTTCGGCCTTTAACTCCTTGATAAACAGATCATCAGGAGTAAGCAAGAAAGTTGTATCGACATTGCCTCGCATAACCAATCGCTCGCCTTTGGGCTCTATATGTCGGAAGCGCGCATTTTGCATCTGCCAAGATTCTGTTGAATCAACCCATTGTAGATAATCTGCATCAATCTTGATCTTGATTTTCCCCTCAATCATGCGTTCCAATGAAAAGAAATGCCCCCTCTTCTGGAGCTTATTGTACCAAGCAATGTATACATAGGTATCAGGAGCCACTTTTTTATGGACATCCTTGCTTCGCCCAATATTGTTTTTGGGTTTCAGGTAAGCATATTCAAAGTCCATTCGTTCTGCTGTGGCTCTTGGAACCATATAAGACTTGAAGTAGAAGGAGATTCCAGATAGAGCGATTGCTACGATTAAATAGGGAAGGAAGATTCGATAGAAGCTTACACCTGCACCTAGCATCGGCACAATCTCTGTTCGTTGTGCCATGCGTGAGGTGAAGAAGATAACCGCCAGAAAGATGCAGATAGGACTAAATAGGTTGCCGAAAAAGGGAATGAGGTTCAGGTAGTAATCGAATATGATTGAATTCACAGGAGGCTTCTTCTCCAAAAAGAGGTCTAATTTCTCCACAAAATCGACCACTACCACAATGACCATGAAAATTCCTAGAATAAATAGGAAGGTCGTGAAAAATCGGACAATAATATATCGATCAATTCGGTTCAAAATCTGTTATCTTTGTAGCGAAATTGCAAATGCCTAAGACAATACTATCAGAGCACCTTATTGCATGTTACGTGTAATGCTTCATGCAATCAACCGCCAAATATATGGAGAAAATTACAGATAATCCTTCCTATCCTGTCTACACCGAATCCTCTTTCTTTGCAGACTACACCCACCCCTCTGTTCGCTTGTACGTAAACCTGCATACTGATAAGAACGCAACCGATCATGAAAACGTACTCCGATTATACTATGCCATTCGAGATGGCTTTTGGTACAGCCCTTACCTTTCGGGTATAAAACCTGAAGACTTTGCTGCTCACAATATCCTATCGCGTTCCAAACAACGAGGAGGGCATTGCATTGATAAGGCAAATTTGCTGCTTGCCTGTGTACGTGCCATAGGAGTACCTGCCCGCTTGCGGTTTGCGAATGTACGGAACCATATTGGCACAGGCGAACTCGAAGCAGAACTCGGTTCGGATGTACTCGTATTTCACGGTTATATAGAGATATACCTCAACCATAAATGGGTGAAAGCTACTCCTGCTTTCAACAAAGGTTTGTGCAAGAAATTAGGAGTGTCTCCCCTTGAGTTTGATGGAGTAAATGATTCTATCTTTCAAGAGTTTGATAAAGAAGGGGGCCTATTCATGGAATACCTACATGATTATGGCCCTTATCCAAATATTCCCTACACATTCATGGTAAGCGAGTGGAAACGCTACTATCCTGGTTTCCTTGAAAAGTATGCTGCTATTGTGGGATAAGTTTCTGCAAATGGGGATCTTTTCCCCGTTAAATCATCTCAATCCGATTCCTGCCCAACCGCACCTTACCTGCTTGCTCAAGCTTCTTTAAATGGCGAGAAATGACTTCTCTAGAAGAATTGAGTTCATAAGCAATGGTTTGGTGCGTAATATGGAGGGTCTTACAACCATGTGCATCAGTGCTATTGTATAGGTATTCCAATAGACGCTGATCAACTTTCCGAAATGCAATATTCTCTAGTGTATGTAAAATAGATTCGAATCGTATGCCGCATGTACGCATTACGAAGTAATACCATGAGCGATACTTAGACATCCATTCATCCATATATTTGATAGGAATAATCATTACTTCTGTATCTTCGGCCGCTACTGCCCGAATTCGGCTAATTTGGTTGCGCCCCATATGAGCAAAGGGGATTGCGCAAGCATCTCCAGGGTGCAAGTAGTATAAAAATAATTCGTGCCCCTCTTCATCCTCGCGGAGAATCTTCACCATCCCATCACAAATCAAAAATACTTCTGTTATATAGCGACCAAGATCAAGCAATACAGTTCCTTTACGAACACAGCGATAGCCAGCACAACGATCTATCTCTTCGCGAAGATGTTGTGAAAAGTGAGAAAATTTATGGGCCAATATATCTTGCATGTATTCATCCTTTTGTACGTAGATAAACCGACTTTATGCTAAAGTTGTTTAGGTTTTAGTTGTATAAGTTAAACAATATTTTTGCTCTTATCAACCAAGAATGATGCACTTTTTAGGAGGTATATACAAGACTATAGCTTCGTGTAGGTTTCTTTAGATCTAGGTGGATTATCCTTAAAAGAAAGCCCTTACTTGTAAACGGCCTGTATGTACGGTAGGAATGAGCTGATTAGCGCGTCCATCATATGTAATGCTTAGTTCAACATTTTTTAGGATATAATAGGTTGCAAATACTTGCCAAATGGCATTGAATCCTGCTTGCAGTCCATCTTTCAATTCATAGTCGGCAGAGAAGGATGGGGCTTCATCTGTGAAATTGTCTTGTCGCGCATTGACCAAGTCGAGGCTTGCGAATATATTGTTGCGGTCTTTGATATTCCATTTGGTCTCAAACGAAATTTTGTGCATTCTCACTTGTGCATTTACGGTATCACCTCCTATAGTATTCTCACGGAATTTGTAGGTGTAGCCTGTAGAGAAACGTAGTTTGCGGCTGAATTGGAAGTTGGCTTGAGGGTTCGTCTCAATGAAGCGAATGTCGTAGTTGCGGTTTGAGAAGGAGGTTGTCTGACTAATCTTATCGCCAATTCGGCTGTCCCATTCAATGCTTTTACTTTTGTCGAAGTTAAAGCGATTGACCATCCGATAGTAGGTGTACAGACGACTCTCATTGCCTGTACTGAGGAATAGTTTGGTTTGGTTGTTTAGGTAGGTGAACTTTATGTCTCCCTTTGGGTTATTCTGGTAGAAGCTTAGGTCTTGCCGAAAGTTCATGGTTGCATCCAATAAGCTCGAATCTGCAAATATATTCGATACATTGATGAAGTAGCTATTCAAGCGCGTATTCTGTTCTTTGTTTTGAGACATACGCACTGTCGTTAAGGCTCGAATATTCCGTGCAAACTCTGGCAAAAACTTATCGGACTTTTCAATTACTTTATGCAAACTCAAGCGCAATCTGCCTGATAAGCCCAATTGAGTGGAGGGGAAGAGGGTTTGGGTAGGGCGGATGATTCGGATGAAGTTGGCAACTAGGGGATTGGTGGATAATTGGAACTCGTCTATAGTTTGGATGCTGTCCTCGTTTACATCTATCCATTCATATTGGCCTTGGCCAGGATTGACCTCGATGAATAGCATGTCTTTACGCGCCAATTGCTCAGAAGCAACCTCATATACGAAGTTGGCTGCAAGCAATTGATTGCGGGTTTTATAGTCTAATTGAAAATTGGTGTTGAGGCTGCGACTGTCATTCAGGTTGTTCGTTCGAAAGAGGCTATCTTGTACCCGATAGATGCGGTAAGAGGTGATATGCTGCACATTCAAGGTCGAGTTGGGGCGTATATTCCAGCGCAGGAAATAGGTTTGTGCCCGAAACTTGTCTCGAACTGCCCCACTTAGGTATCCTCGTTCATAGCGATGGTTTACATAGGCTTCGATCTGGTATTTTTTCGTATTGACCGTACGTATATAGGGTTGGAACTCTCTGAAGGCCAAAGAGCCTGTTCCGACTGAGTCTCCTACGGTTTCGTCTTTCTTCTCTGTCCAGATGACCGTACCAAACTGCCATTTTTTGATGCGCCCAAATAAGTCGCCTTCATGTCGTAACCAACGAGAACGACGCTCAGGGCTTTCGGTCAATAGATGGGTGAAGCTATACTTCCCTTGTACAAACTTAGCTAAGGAACTCTGTACCGAATAAACCTGTCGGTAGTTGCGGCGTCCTACGCCTGTTCCTCGAATCCCCCCTTCCGCCTTTAGCTTCAATTTATCTTTATAGTTCAATTCGATATCCGCCATTCCAATTTGCTCGTCTCGTCTTTCCTCCACACCTTCTAGGTTCCAGATACGGTTGTATTCGGCCTTATATACGCGGTCGATATTTGTGTAGGATTGCCCAACATATTGATGGGTGAGGGAGGAGGAGAGCCAAAGGGAATCCCGCAGCTTCAGTTTATTGATGACTAGCCCTGCTCTATTGGCGATATCCACATTGTCCTCATCATCTATATCAGACAATCGATTCTTATCTTCATTGCTCAATGCCGTTTCGCTATATAGGCGAATGTTCTTGGTGAGTTGGTAGGATAGCTGTAGGTCTGCTACCTGCAATTGGCGGGGCAACACCCATGGCCGAATAGGGGCATAATCGCCTGTAGGATTGCCTGCCGAATCAGGAGCCGACCAACGATAGACATTATTGTTGATACCCGATTGGTCACGGACATACATTCCCTGATTGGGGCCTACATAGCTAAAGAATAACTGGAATACAGCAATAGTCGAATCTACAGAGAATACATATCGTTCATAAGATTGACCTGCAATCGTTGTATCCTGACGCGCATACCGAACCTCTGTTGTAGAATATCCTACCGAATCAATCCCCGAAGTACTTGCCTGTTGTATGTCATCTCCTACGAGGCGTAAGCTATCACGTGCTTGGGCAAATGCCCCTAGGTCGTCAAAGGGAGCATTGGGGTTATCAGCATCACGCCCATAAGAGAAGCGTATTTTGAAGCGATCATCCAAGAGGCGTTGTTCCGCTTGTGCGTATAGGAGCGAGCGATTGTACGAGCGTTCTGTATATTCGAAGTCTATCACAATTCGGTGGGCACTGCTGATGACATGCTTGGCTGTAAAGCGTAGTTCGGCAGTATTATAGTCAATGACATAATCAAAGCCTTCCCCCCGCTTCATCAGTTTGCCATTGAGGAATACCTTTTCGCTTCCTGCTAAAACGGTAAAGAAGCGTTCGCCATTCTTCCCTGTGAGTCGGTAGGGGCCTGCTACCCCTTCTTGCCCATTAAACGAATTTGTATGGAATCGACCTTTGGCAACAGAACCACTTACAGTTAAGTCTGTATTCTCTAGGTTCAATTGCATCATGACCCCTTGAACATTCCGATAGAAATTGGCGAAATAGGTATTCTGATGGTTAATCTCATAATCGCCTATGGTGAGCTTAAAGGGTTCCTTCTCTAGGCGAATGAAGATTCGGTCAAAGTCGGATATCTCTTGGGTGGTGCCATCTGGCTGGATGGGGATATTCTCATCCGTGATATTCCCCACTATCTTCAACCCATCCCCCAAATCTCCTTCTATTTGCAGCCGTAAACCACTCGTCAATGCTGCCCCCCGATTGTTCCCTACCGTTAGCCCCCTAGAGATACTTCCGCTTTTCCTGAGACGGGCTTCATCCAATACTAGTCCCTCTTCAAATGCTTTGAAGTCTTCTTCTAGGAAGACCGTGGCCATTTCTTCCTGTTTGCTAGAGTCTTGTTTAATGACGAGGGATCGAATGGCCAACTTTGTTTTAGGGGGAGATACGAAGTAACGATACTGAACCCTTATCGAATCCCCCTCCCATAGGCTACTATCCAATAGAATAAGCCACGCATACTGGTAGTCCAATACATATTGGCTATCTGCTAGGACTGTCTGATTGAGGGTGATAGACTCAGAGAAGGGCACGACAAAGGGATGAGAAAGGAAAAGGGTATCTTTCCCTTCTACTTTCAAGGTATCTATATGAGGAACAGAGTTTTGGGCAATAGTGAGAAAGGGCAAACTCCACAAACCCCATATACAGAGCATGTAACTAAACGTCTTCAGATCGAGGGAATTGAATGTAGAAGGTTGTTCCTTCACCTAATGTGCTCTTAAAGTCAATATTTCCATTGGCTGTTTCGATAATCTTTTTCACAATGGCTAAGCCTAAGCCCATACCTGAAGTTTTGGTAGAGAATTTCGGCTCAAAGAGTCGTTTCTGAACTTCCTCAGTCATACCCGAACCATTGTCCTCAATTTCGATCATACACATCTCTTCATTTGTCTTCATACTTACCTTTACGATACCATTATCTTCTATGGCCTGCAAGGCATTTTTAATGACATTATTGAATACCCTCGATACTTGGTCGCGGTCGGCATAAATGGGGAACTCACCTTCTGCAATGTCTACTACCAATTCGGCATTTTCAGCATTCTCATATAGGTCTGTTACTTCGTGCAATACCTCATTGAGCACAAAGACGCTGTTCTTTGCACGTGGCATATTGGCAAATTCAGAGAAAGAGTTTGCGATATTCACTAAAGAGTCAATCTGTACCAATAGGGTTTTCATGACCTTTGGCAGCATCCGTTCCGCTCTGGCCTTATCCATTTGGGAAGTTCTCATGAGGAGTTGGATTCTAAGCTTCATGGGGGTTAGCGGGTTTTTAATCTCATGAGCCACCTGTCTTGCTACCCACTTCCACGCCAATTGGCGTTGGGTCGCCGCTAGCTTTTGCTCACTCTCAGCAATCTTTTCCACCATTACATTATAGGCATCTACAATTGCCCCAATTTCATCTTCTGCTTCATACTCAATTGGCTCATTGACGTTCCCAAAACTGGTTTGGGCTAGCTTTCGTTGGATGAGTAGGAGGGGTTGGGTGATGGTATTCGAAAGGAAAACGGTCACAATACCCACGAATAGGAATAGTACCAAATAAATATTGACCAAGTAAGCCAAGAAGCTATTTACCTGTTCGTTCACTTGGTCTTGTTTGGTAAGATAAGGCACATTTACATAGCCCACGGGCTCAATCTCATTTCCGAGTATGGGTTGATATCCAGAGAAAAATTCTTGGTTGCCAATGCGTTCTCGCATAACGATATCGGAGCCTAGACCCGAGCGCAATTGGTGGTAGGCACTCGGATCCATGAGACCCGAGCTAATGCCCGATTCGAATACCAAAGGTTGGGTGGAGGCTAGGAGTTTCCCCCCCTCATCGAATATATGGATGTCATTGGGCAAAGTCTGTCGAATTTCCTGTATACGCTCCTTCAATTGGCGCGAAACCGTAATGCGCCCAAACAGTTCCGATCGCAACAAGAGATAGTCATCCTTCACAATCTTTGCAATCCGTGTGGTTTCCGTATTGAGCTCCTGCAATACTTGCTCATAATATCTTGCCTTAATGGAAGAGGATAGGAAGATGATAATAATCATCGGTAGGATACTAATCCCTAGAAGGACAATCTGAATCTTAAGCCGAAGGGGAACATTTGAAAAACGTACCCGATTCTCCATGCCCGCAGCAACTTGCCCAGGCAATAACATAAGAAAAGCAGCCAATACATATAGATAGAAGATACAGGAGAAAGCGGTTATAATGCCAAATATCCCTTGTTTAGGATATCGAACTACCACAATCTTACTAGAGTCGTTGAGGTCAAAGTGTGTATACTCATTGTAAGTCGGACACTTCTTATGCGAGGACTGAGAGATCTTATCATGTTCGGGTAGGGTTCGTTCGAAGGAGGAGTTTCCGCGTTTGTTGTAAAGCGTACCATTGCGATAGAAGGCAAAATCGACTGATGAAATACGGTTTAGGTTTTCGTATGCTTGCTCTTCCAATAGGAGGGAAGGGTACAATCCTTCAGAGCCCAAGGTACTTGGGTACATCTCTAGCCGAAGGAGATAGGCACTAGAATCTTCTAAGTCCAATTCATATTCCCCGATGAATACATTGTCAAAGGTTTCTCCTAAGTCCAATACCGAGATTTGGTACAAACCTGGGTATACCTCTTGGCCTTGGTCATTTAGGGAGATATCAGCATCTAAGTTGAAGTAAGGCTCTACGCCCTGTGCTTCATCAATTCGATTGCCATCGGCATCATATAGGAACATCGCCATATCAAACACTCCAATGGTAGACGATAGAAACCGCTCCTTTAGCCATTCGAGGAATCGTTCAGGACTCTCTGCCTTTGTCCACTCAGACCGAAGCATTTGCTTATTATCTCGTACATCTAACTCCTTAACCAATTTCGTAAAGTTGGTCAGCGTCTTTGCCACTCCTCCCTCATTGATTTGTTTAGCAATACTCTCGATTTGGCGTTCAGTCTTAAGAGCAATGCCTTCTTGTATGCCATAAGTTGAGAACATTGCAAACATAATGATGAGCAATGAGTAATTCGACAAGTCATAGCGATCCAATAAAGCATGGGGCGCACGATACAGTACCAAACCCAATAGACCTAATGCCGCACTTATTACAATGACAGGCAAAGGGTCTGACAAGTACAACAATACATTGCTCCCAATTAAAATCATGAACATGGCCAAGAACTCCCACATCCCCGCATGCTTCAACCGAAGGAACATAATATTGTACTTCAGCAAGCAGCTAATCAATAAAATCACCACCAAGAGCAATACCCCTGTATCAACTAAAATCAGGGAGGCGTACAGGCTCAAGTTGAAGATATCGTTAAAGCCAATAGAAACCTGAGAGTTCTGTATGATGGCCAAGAACTGATTCACATATAATTGGCTGATGAGGGCAGATAGAAAAATAGTGACCACAGCAATGGGCCATTGAAGCCGAACCCTTTCTAGGAGTTTGCCATAAACTTCGGTTAGCCATGGGAAAAACCGTTTGTACAATAGCCAGCCCAATAGTAAGCATAGTATTACATTACAGGTGAAGTCCCCTAGGGAGGGGGCAAGGTAGTAATCTGCTGCTAAGATATCGGGGCGGAAGATGCCTAATTTGGCATATGTTGCCATATTGTACCCAATAGACAATACCCGCAATACTGCTAGTCCTGTCCATACGACCAAATCGCCCAATAGCTTCCTTTGGGTGAGCCGAATCGTCTCGGTACGCAGATAGAGGCTGACTCCTATCCCCCCCAATAACCAAAAGAGTACCGCTACTATTCGCCAATACTTCCGAAAAATAGATAAAGGTACTCCTTCAATGGCATATAGAAACTTCCCTTCAGTATTTTCAATATGAATGCCTTGAGATGCTTTATCGGTAGAAACCCGTAGCATATATCGTTTGGAGCGGGCGGGGATACGGTTTTGGAAACGTCCTAAGAACACATAGGGAGTCAGAAATGCGTTCTGAATCTCATAAGCAATATGCAGAGGAATCAGGACAAGCTTAGCGGTATCTTCGGTAGCTTCCTCTCGAATTTGGTAGTACAATCGATTCCCAACCGTAAGCAATGAGTTTTCCTCAATGGAACGTAGACGGTTAATCGAATCTAGAGGTGGGAGGTAATCGTTTCGATTCCACTGAATCAACTTCCCTTTACGATAGGTCAATTCGCAATATACATAAGTGTTTTGCTCCTCGCCTTCTATTATGTTCCCGTCCGATTTGAACCCCTCTATATACTGATTCAAATCGTTCTCTATACCCTCCTTAAGGTGTGTCATGATGCGTTCATCCGACCGATAGCGGTCGAACAGAAAAGCCCCTAGTCCAATGGATAGACATAGTAACCCAAAAATAAGCCAGCGGTAACGAGTATTGAATCGGGAGAAAATTGAAGGGCGGTCTTGCATGAATCAGTGGTTAGCAATCAATCATCCCCCTAAGATAGAATATCCTTAGGGATTTTGGCAAAGAAATCTATGTCATTCTAAAACTTCTAGGATAGAATTCTGTACCCCTCCCTAACGATTTGTTGAGGACTTCCGCCCAAGCCCTCCAAAATAAAATTTTACCTTGTAAAATGTACAGGGTGAGACCCTACTGTATGCACTTTGCACGGTAAAATGGGCAAGGCGAGACCCTACTGTATGCACTTTGCATGGTAAAATGGGCAAGGCGAGACCCTACTGTATGCACTTTGCACGGAAAAATGTACAAGGTGAGACCCTACTGTATACACTTTGCATGGTAAAATGGGCAAGGTGAGGTCTCACCCTATATACTTTGCACGGTAAAATGGGCAAGGTGAGGTCTCACCCTATATACTTTGCACGGTAAAATGGGCAAGGTGAGGTCTCACCCTATATACTTTGCACGGTAAAATGGGCAAAGTGAGGTCTCACCCTGTATGTTTTACAAGGCGAAATTGAATTTGGAGGTTTTCAATGCCTTATACTTGATAATTGGGGGGAGGATAATAGGGGTTTGCTGCTATTTGTTGAAATGCCTAGGGTAGGCTCTCTCGATTGACTATCCAAATAAAAACAAAAAATATTAGCTTTTGTTAGGAAGAATACTTACATTCGCGTTCGGAAATTCATCCTCTTCTATTCTTGGCGGGCGAATGCAAGCAGGGCTGAATACTTGAATATAGTATTGTTTTATTTGACATACATATGAGACATATACATGAGTGCAGATCCACTCATGTTAGCTTATGGGCGTTATCCAGGCCAGGATAATAAGGAACTATGCCCATATTCGAATATATATCGTGCAGAAAAGAGAACCATACAACTACACATTAGCACACACACAGTTTAACTAAAATCTTAACAATCAATTTTACATGGCGAAAAAGAAAAAGCAGAAACGTAAAGACAAACAAAAAAACAAGAAAAAGTATACCCGCAGTATAAAAGGAGAAATCTTGAAGTTGTTGGAAAACAACCGTAAGAAGCAGCTCCCCGCACGTCAGATAGCACGCTCCCTTGGGATATTCGGTAAGGTCGGCAAACGAAAGGTCGGCACTCTCCTCTATCAACTTGAGATGGATGGCAAAATCGAATTCGGTGGAGTAGGATATAGACTTACTGGGAAAAGCTCAACCGTATTGGTTGGGAAAATCCAGATTTTACGTGCAGGATTTGGCTTTCTCCTTAGAGAAAATGAAGAAGACATCTTTATTAGTCCGAATAGCGTAGGCAAAGCCCTCAATGGAGATATCGTAAAAGTACGAATTACACGTCCAAGAATGGGTAATTCGCGCCCTATTGGGATTGTATTGAGCATAGTAGAACGTGCTCGAACAAGATTCATTGGAACCATTGCTCCTTATAAGCATAAGAATTACCATATCATGGTTCCAGATTCGCCTAGTTTGCCCGCAGAATTCCATATTGAATATGCCCATCTAGAAGGGGCAGAAGCAGGCCAAAAGGTCGTAGTCGAGATTTTGGAATGGGAGCGTAAGTTCCCTGTTGCACGGGTTGTAGAAGTATTGGGTGATGCAGGCGAGCATGATGTCGAAATCCATGCAATCCTCCACCACTATGGCTTTAACCCTCGTTTCTCTGAAGCCGTGGAGGCAGAAGCAGAAGCGATTCCAGATAAAATTACAGCACAAGAGATTGGAAAGCGTAGAGACATGCGCCATATCACGACCTTCACCATTGACCCCGTTGATGCGAAGGACTTCGATGATGCACTTTCTATTGAGAAGTTGGACAATGGCCTATTTGAGGTTGGGGTGCATATCGCAGATGTTTCCCACTATGTGGTGCCAGGCAGTGAGCTAGACACTGAGGCCTATCGTCGGGCGACCTCCATTTATTTGGTGGATCGTGTCGTTCCGATGTTACCTGAGAAGCTTTCCAATGGTATTTGTAGCCTCCGTCCTCGTGAGGAGAAGCTCACGTATTCGGCGGTATTTACCCTCAATGAGAAAGGGCAGGTACTTAAGACATGGATCGGTCGAACAGTCATCTATTCCGATCACCGTTTCCACTATGCAGAAGCACAAGCAGTAATTGACGGCAAGGAAGAAGGGCCATTCCGTGAGGAGCTTACCCAATTGATGACCTTTGCGAAGAAGTTCCGTGCTAAGCGTATGAAGTCGGGCAGTATTGACTTCCATTCTGAGGAGGTTAAATTCGTATTGGATGACCAAGCCAAGCCTGTGAAGATATACATCAAGGAGCGTTTGGATACCAATATGATGATTGAAGATTGGATGCTATTGGCCAATAAAGCTGTTTCTAAGCATATTGCCAGTATTTTCCAGAATCCTCCACTGCCTTCTGTATACCGCGTTCACGATTTGCCGAATGCAGAGAAGCTTTCTAACCTCCAACAGTTTGTGAAGACCCTCGGGTATGAATTCGACTTTAACCCTGAGAAGATTCGATCGAAGGATGTGAAGGCATTGCTCCAACAGGTGAAGGACAAGCCTGAACAAGGCATGATTGAGAGTTTGGCTATTCGGTCTATGGCAAAGGCCGTATACACCACCAAGAATATTGGACACTTCGGCTTGGGCTTCACGCACTATTCCCATTTTACGAGTCCGATTCGTCGATACCCAGACTTGATGATTCACCGTTTGCTTACGAAGTATGGAGCAAAGAATTATAAGGAGAATGCAGATAAGCTAGAAGCGCAATGTCAGCATTGTTCAAACCAAGAGAGAGTAGCAGCTGAGGCTGAAAGAGATTCTGTGAAGTACAAACAAGTCGAATTCATGGAAGACAAGATTGGAGAAGTCTTCGATGGATTGATTTCTGGAGTAAGTGAGCATGGAATCTATATTGAAATGGACATCCTTAAGTGCGAAGGAATGGTGCGGGTATTTGATATGTCTGATGACTATTACATATTCGATGAGAAGACCTATTGCCTCCGTGGAAAAGACCAAGGCAAAGTGTATCGTTTAGGTGATCGGGTGAAGGTTCGTGTGAAAGATACAGACTTACAAAGACGAACGATTGACCTCGTTCTGGTAGATACTTCCTTGATAGAGGAAGACAATGATGACTTTGAATAAGGGATGATTGCCATCCCTTAGTGAAGTATAGGAAGATAATAGGAGCATATGCTTACCCTATGTATAGTGTTCCGTTATCTTCCAAGGTGGTTTCCTAGCCCACCTTGTATCAACCCTTTCTCCTAGTTTCATTCGACAGTAAACGCTCGCACCTCCGTTATAGGAAGGACGGGCGTTTCGCGCGTTATAGAGGGTACTAGAAAAGGACACCTACAAGAAGAATCAGGGGAATGGTATTTGTTTTTAATATGAATATACTTTCCGACTTGTACGGTAGTTGTTAGATTCGTGCATTGATTGCGTTCGGAGATATTTTTTATCAGGAAATTCGTTAACTTAAGGTTATGCGAGAGTTTTGGCGGTTTTTGTCATCGGTTTATTATTCCTTGCCTATCCAACTTGTCATCATTCAAATCAGCAAACATAAAGGATTGTTGTTCATTTGGGTGATTGTCTGGGGATGGATGTCGGGATCATTTGGAGCACGTTTTGGGTTTAAAGGACTGTTCCTAGACCCTGAATATATGGGCGAGGTGACCCTGTGGAGTATGATGATTACAGGATGTGCCTTCGGAATGTTCATGTTCACCTATATGATCACCTTGTACATCCATGAGAGCTATCGTTTCCACTTTTTGGCACTAGAACGTGAGCCCTTCTTTACGTTCTGTTTGAACAATGCCATCCTACCAGGTAGCTTCTTATTCTATTATCTCTCTCGCTTTATGCGGGTGCATGTGCAAGATGGTGGGGATATCTCTGTCAATATCTCGTTTAATATCCTAGGGCTCTTCTTAGGGATTATTCTGGTGTTCTTTCTCTGTTACCTATATTTCTTCCGCACCAATACGAATGTCTCCCGCCTATTTGGGGGCACCCTAAAGAAACAATTGCGGTACTACCAACGGAGCCAGCAGATTGCACAAAAGAAGATGATTATAGGCAAGGCAAAGGAAGGGGTTAGGTCTCCTCATAAAGTACATTGGTACTTGAATTGGCCGTTTCGGGTGGAGCGCGTAAACCCTAGTCCGCCCATCGAATTCTCGAAGATTGTTCGCATCCTAAACCAACATCATTTGAACTTACTCTTGTTCTATGTATGTGGGTTTGTATTAATATCCTTATTAGGGTTGATTGATGATGAGCCGTACTTCCATATTCCCGCAGGGGCAAGTATCTTCCTATTGCTCTCCTTTATTATGCTGACAATGGGATTGTTTACTTTCTGGTTCCGACGATTAGGCGTATTGGCGTTTGCATTGGTCATTGGAATAGCCTTTCTGTATGGAAACCTGACGTTTTTCCGAGAGTTCCATCAGGCCTTTGGATTAGACTATGAGAAGAAGCCTGTGGCATATACCCAAGAGGCTATTAGGAGCTTAGCCCCCGATTCTCTCTATCAAAATGACCGAAAGAGAATGATTGCTACCTTGGATAAGTGGAAGGATGCCTATGTGGAGAAGCATGGAAAGAACCCTAAGGCGGTATTTGTGTGTGCTTCGGGTGGGGGGTTGAAGTCGGCTTATTGGACGATGCATATCTTGCAACAGATGGACAGCTTAACGAATGGAAAGCTATCAGATAATATTCGGCTGATGACGGGAGCATCTGGCGGGATGTTTGGAGAAGCCTACTTTCGCGAAATGATGATTCGGAAGATGAAGGAGGAAGACCTAAACATATCGGATCAAGCCCATAGTGAACGTCTCTCCAAAGACCTATTGAACCGAATCATCTTTAAGCTATTCACCGACATGTTCTTGCCCAATCAGACTTTTAAGATAGGGGATAAGGTATATGACCGAGAGCGAGGCTATGCCTTTGACCATCAGATGGCATTGAATATGCCCGAATTAGCAGGCAAGAAATTGGGGGATTATCGAGAGTTAGAGGCTTCAGGCAAAATCCCCATCATGGTGCTTACGCCCACAATGGTGAACCAACGCAAGAAGCTGTTTATCTCTGCCAGTGATGTATCCTTTCTCGTTCGGCCGAATTATATCACTAACCAATATGTGGCTCGTTCGCAAGGGATAGAATTCCGACGGATGTTCGCGAATCATGATGCCGATAGTTTATGGTTCACGACAGCCCTACGGGTGAATGCAACTTTCCCTTTTGTATTGCCACAGGTCGAATTGCCTTCTGATCCTGCTATGGTATTGATGGATGCAGGAGTTGTGGATAATTATGGAACCCAAACAGCCGTTTGGTATTTGTATGAGTTCCGTAAGTGGTTCGCACGAAATACTGACGGGGTGGTCATCCTACAAATTCGTGATAGCAAACGAAATGAGCCTATCCACGATGTGACCTCTGGCAATTATTGGGGGCGAATATTGGCACCACTAGGGGATGGGTATCAGTCAATGGGTGAATCGAGAGATATGGCCAATGATCAAATGTTGGAATTCCTACGGGATTGGTATAGCGGATATATTGAGGTATTGACCTTTGAGCTGGTGGAGGCTCCTGGAGATCATACAATTGCCATGAGTATGCACTTAACCGAGAAGGAAAAGCGTTATATCCGAAATAACATCTACAGAGAACACAACCAACATTCTACGATGATTATTCAATCTCTGTTTGGAGAGGAGGAGAAACAGGATTAGGGTTTTATTTTTATCTTTACGTATATACTTTATTATATCATATAGTTTTTCATGAAAGGAATTGAATTTATTAAGGATGAGACGGGTCGGGTGATAGAGATTCGTATTACCGTGGAGGATCAACCTACGCTTGCTGAATCGATTATTCGGATGGCAGGGGCAGAGAAGTCGGATGAGAAAGACGGGAAAAGCGTGGTGAAGCGCGAGCGTATGAGCTTAACGAAGTTTCGGAAAGCCTTAAAGGAGGCGAAGAACAGTGAAACTTTGACTGCAGAAGAATTCTTAAACGCACATCCAGAATGGAAGAAAAAAGAACAGTTGTCTTAACCCGCTCGGCGGAACAACATATTACGGATATCTACAAGGAGCTAAGGGCTGAATCGGAATCATTGGCAACGGAAGTAATGGATAACTTTTTGGATGTGGTATTCTCAGATATCCCCCAATTTCCTTTGCTATATCCTGTTTGTGATGGTACCAAATCCCGATCAACCTCTTACCGTATTGCAAGTATAGGAGTGGGCTTTCGGGTCATCTTTCAGGTATTTAAACGACAGGTATTGATTTTAATGATCTTACATGAAAGTGAATTGCCTTTCTAAAACACCCCTTCAAACGTGTTAATGCAGAACAACTATGCCTAAAACTATTTGGATTTGTCTGATAGGAATGCTGTTCGTAATCGGCTGTCGAAATACATCTGATATTCGACAGACGGGTTTACGGTATGTGGAGATTGGGAGTGCATTGCCTGATGTAGGGGAGAAGGAATGGTTTGGAATGCCTATTCGGGATAGCCTCATTACAGAGGGGGATTATTCGTGGCGAGTGGTTGTGATGCCGTATAAGGAGGGGCAAATCCTGTTTGAGGAGAATGTGTTTGACCGCACCCTCCTGACCCGTATTCGTATAGAAACTGGAGACCTATCTTTTCGGAAAGACATTCGAGTAGGGAGTACTGTGGAGGATTTACGGTCTAGTTTCAAGAAATGGGAGGTCTTTTATATGGCTGAATATGAGTTGTTTGATTTGTCATTGCGTCGTTACCCAAGTATTCATTTCTTGGTGCAAGACAAAGAACGTGCAAAGAACCTGACTGAACTAGAGCTGGTAACCATCGAACAACTGGCTTCCGAAGCCAAAGTTTTATCGATTGTTATATTATAAAGGTAGGGAAAGGTCGGGTTGCTTACGGTATAAATTCGGCTAGGGTTGTTGTTTTGGTTTTGATTCGTAGGGTATTCTTGATACTTTACCGCTTTATATGGGCGTTCATTGGGTCGCATATTGGATTGGTCTATGAGAAAGATAACCATATTCTGCTTTGTTTGTATCCTTTGCTCTATCTATACAGTAAGGGGACAGAAATCGCCTCTCCAATTAGGAGTGGGGATGGCTGGCTATTACTATGTAGGAGACTTCACGGATGCGGAAACGAGTTTGAATAGGGTATACCCTGGGGCAAATATTGCCTTACAATTTGATGGGAAGGCCTCCGTTCAATTTCAATTGAATGTGGGCTTTGGCCAAATCATGGAACAATATGATTATAATCCTCCAACACCTGTAGCAGGGGTTCGAAACAACGACTTCATCGAAACGACTTTCTTTTATATGGATGCCCGCTTACGGTATCGTTTCTTGAAGCGATATAAGGTGCAACCCTATGTTGGAACAGGAGCAGGTATCTTAATCTTTTCGCCTAAAGACCAAAAAGGAAAGCTATTGGGGGATGCCTTGATTACACGCCCACAGGGAGAGACCTACAATACGGCAGTGCCCGTAATTCCTGGTGTGGTAGGAGTGATGGGGCGACTAAACCCTGTATTGGCACTCGGAATGGAATATGTCTATCGGTTCACGCCTACGGATTACCTCGACAATACAGGAGAGCTCGGGCGCAAAGAGGGCAATGACCAATTGCATGCTTTGCAAGTCTCGATGTACATAACCATTAAGCCTCGTTCGGCAGATAGGCCTACTGTCCGACCTGTGGAGCCAGAAGATAGCTTGTTTGTGGTGAAGGAAGATAGTGCAACGACTGCCTCTATACCAGAGGAAGTGGCCTCCAACGCAAACGACAATGAGGATAAGAACAATGACAAGAATGAGGATAAGCCGAATGAAGAAGTAGCAGAAGGGAAACCTGAAGTTATTGAACCCGTAGCACCTCCATTGGAACTGACGGAGATTGACTTTGCCTTGATTACGCCTCCTACAAAGGAAGAAGATGCCTTCCCTGTAGAGAGGGAAGTAGTTACGCCCCCTTCTGTGGCTAACAACCAAGACACTGCTCGGGTGTGGCCTGACTTTGTAGAGATTCCTCGTTTGACTTCTTTGATGCCTATTGTGGAAGTAGATGCTTATCAGTTCTATATGCCCGAACCTGTTGGGGAAGTAGATACGGTAGATTGGGTGAAGAAGGAAGAAGAGGCCATGTACTTGGGCAAGTATATTTACTATCGTGTGCGTAGTACGGATAACCTGCGTTCTATTTCTATTCGGTTTAAGACACGAATCTCCACGATTCGACGGCTGAATTTCATGGACGACGAGCGAATTTATGAAGGTACATACTTGCGCTTGCCGAATCTCGGAATTCCGCCTAATAATGATGAAGAAGAATAGTATTTGTATTGTCTCATTATTTAAGGATTTGTAACATACGGAATAAAGCTGTTAAATTGGGGGGAATTTGAATGCTCACTATGAAAGGTCATTTATTTTGTGTGTTACTCCTTGTCTGTCTATTGGCTACCCAGCTCCGTGCACAAGAGCGAGGGGGGATTCCTCCTTTGAAGATTGGCTTGGGAATGATGGGGTTTGCCTATGTGGGGGATATGACAGATGACGAGAATCGCTTCCATAGGGTATACCCTGGCGGAAGTTTCTCCCTACAGTTTGAGGGCAAATCCTTTATCCAACCTCAATTGAATGCAGGCCTGGGGAAGTTTGTGGCAGAAAGTGAGCGGGTGTATACAGGATTGTCCGATGGCATTCTCCCAAACGACTTTGTCGAAACTTCTTTCTTCTTCTTTGACCTACGGGTTCGCCTACGCTTCCTCCGCAAAAAACGGGTACAACCCTATGTAAGTGTTGGGGGCGGAATCCTCCTATTTAATCCCAAAGACAAAGAGGGCAACTTCCTTGGAGAAAATATCTTTACACGTTTAGAAGAAGAAGAACTATATAATACAACCGTACCCTATCTGCCTTTATCCTTAGGAGTACAGTTTAAACTGGTGAAGGCGGTAGATATAGGACTTGAGTATACCTATCGATTGATTCCTTCTGATTACTTGGATAATATCGGACAATTGGGTGCTCGCGAAGGGTCTGATCGCTTACACTCTTTGCAAGTATCTATGTTCTTTACATTGGGGCTAGGGAAAGAGCCTAGTATAAGCAATTCGGTGAGTTCGGTTGAGCCTGTTGAGCCCGAACTACCTCCTGAACCTCCCATCAAAATCGATCCTTCGAAAGAAGCTTCTTATTGGCGAGATGCAGAAAGAAAAGCCATTGTAAAGGAAGACTTCCTCTATTATCGTTTGGGGAAAGGGGAAGACATAGAGGCCTTAAGCCGACTGTTTCATATTAGCCTAGAGAACCTTCGAACCCTTAACGGATTAAAACCTCAAGACAAATTGGTCAAAGGGAATAGCTTGAAAATCCCCAATATCGTTATTCCTACTGCACAAAGGGCTTGGGTATTTGATCAAGTGGCTGAGACGGATAATCCTTCGGTCTCTGATTTGGGAGCGAGTGATGTGCCAAATGAAGAGATTAATTGGGTGAAGCGTGAAAGAAGAGCCTTGGAAACCAAGCCCTATGTGTATTATAAAGTCAAAAAGGGAGAACGAGCAAAGGACATTGCCCTAAAGTGCAAGGTGCGCCTCTATACCCTTTACCAATTGAATCGTTTGGATAGTAATAAGCTGATTGAAGGGCACGTTTTGCGTTTGCCTGATATGCGATAAAGTACTTATGCAATTAAATAGAACAATTCCTCCTGTGGCAGAGCGTTTACGAAAGATTCCTCTGCCTGCTTTTGAATCCTATGTATTGTCGAATGGGATTCCTGTATATACGCTTCATTATGGAAATGCGGATGTAGTAGATATTCGCTTGTTGTTTGATGTGGGTTCGGCTCATTGCTCGAAGGCAGGTATGCCAAGATTTATGTTTAGCAACCTCCAAGAGGGTACGGCCTCCTATTCTAGTTTGGCATTGGCCGAACGATTAGATGAGTATGGCGCGTGGATTTCGCCTGATTTGGGGGGAGAGCATTCCTCTATTGGCCTCACAAGCCTGAAACGGCACCTTCCGAATACCTTGCCATTGCTCAGAGAGGTAGCGTTCTTCCCTACTTTTCCTGAGGAGGAGTTTGAAAAGATGCGTATTCGAAGCTTCCAAAAGCTAAAGGTGCAAGAGGAAAAGACAAAGACGCAGGCTTCCAGAAACTTCAGTCGGCTGATGTTTGGGAAAGCGCATCCCTATGGAAGATCCATGAATGCGGATGTACTAAGAGCCATTTCCTTAGAAGAAGGAAAGGAGTTCTACCAATCGTATTTCCATGTGGGCAATGCCCGTATTGTGGTAGTAGGTAATTTTGAGGATGATGAGGTAAGAACCTTGTTGGAGAAGAACTTTGGGAGTTTGCCGAAGCCTGAGAATCCCCTTAAATCAACTTCACTAGCCATTGGCCGTACGATTACGCCAGGGAAAGGCCTCCACTATTTTGAAATGGGAGATATGCAAGGGACGGTCAGAATGGGACATCTCGCCTTCAAGCGCAAGCATCCTGACTTCTATCCTATGGCAGTGGTAAATACAATCCTAGGAGGATACTTTGGTTCGCGACTCATGCAAAATATTCGGGAAGACAAGGGATATACCTATGGAATCTATTCGGGCTGGGTGGCAATGCGGCATACAGGCTTTTTCGTGGTACAAACCGATGTGGGCAATGCCTATATCAAACCAACCATAGAGGAGGTGCATAAGGAAATTCAACGACTCCGAACAGAGCTCGTACCAGAGGAGGAGTTGATGATGGTGAAAAACTATATGTTCGGACAAACCATTAACCACCGTGAAACCCCTTTCCAATTGGGAGATTTGATTAAGTTCTCGGTCATGAATGATATTCCTTTCTCTGAGATTGATAAGAAGTTTGACATCATCGAATCTATTACGGCTGAGGATGTCCTTCGTTTGGCGCAGACCTATTTGAAGCCCGAAGATATGCTAGAAGTTGTATGTGGCCGAATGGATTGATAGATTGTTGTACTTAATGTAGCTTTGCATCCCCTTTTTCTGATCAGAAAGAGGGGATGTCGCTATTTATAGGGGAGATTCTATGCTAAACAAACAGATTTTTCGCTTAGCCGCTCCGAATATCATCAGCAATATATCTGTGCCTTTGTTGGGGATGATTGATACCGCTTTGATGGGGCATCTGGAGTCGGAAACCTACCTCGGGGCAATTGCGATAGGGGGCATCATCTTCAGCTTTCTGTATATGGGGGTGAGTTTCCTACGAGCGGGAACAACGGGTATGACTGCGCAGGCATTTGGCCGAGAGGATGAGGAGGAAGCGGGATTAATCTTTTGGCGTGCCATTGTATTGGCTTTGCTACTAGGCTTTGTGTTTCTATTGGCACAATCCCTTATTGGCCTCATTAGCTTTTCCCTCATCGAAGGGACAGAGGAGGTGAAGGCACTGGCAAAGGAGTATTATTATATTCGGATTTATGCGGCTCCTGCTGCTATCAGTCTCTATGTGTTTAATGGTTGGTTTCTGGGGATGCAAAATGCGCGTTATCCCTTATACCTGACGGTCTGGGTGAGCGTATTGAACATTGGCTTCAACCTCTTATTCTTATATGGCTTCGGCATGAAGTCGGATGGGGTGGCATGGGGGACAGTATGCGCCCAATATGGAGGCCTCCTGCTCGCAATTGGGCTATGGAGGTATCGGTTTCAGCGAATCACTCGCTATTGGGATTGGGCAAAGGTGATAGACATACAAGGCCTAAAGCGTTTCTTCTCCGTCAATTCAGATATATTCATCCGTACCATTTGCCTCATCTTTTCTTTGGCCTTCTTTACGTCGAAGTCTTCTTCTTTTGGGGATACGGTATTGGCGGCGAATCAAATTCTCCTACAATATTTCTACTTGCTTTCCTATGGTATAGATGGTTTTGCCTTTGCTGCGGAGAGCCTAGTCGGGCGATATTGGGGAGAGGGCAATTGGGGGATGATTCGGCGCTTGATTCGACGTTTGTTGCTATGGGGATTGATGGGAGGTTTATTCTTCTCTCTGCTCTATCTCTTCATTGGCCAATCTATGCTCCAACTATTCACGGTTCATGAGGATGTCATCGAGTTGGCAACTGTATATATGCTATGGCTCATCCCTATCTCCATGCTGGGTTCCTTCGCCTTTATTTGGGATGGGGTGTATATGGGGGCAACATTGACCGCACCCATGCGAAATATGATGATACTCGCAACGTTTGGGGTATTCCTCCCAAGTTTCTATCTCGGATTTCCTTATCTCGGAAATCATGCGTTATGGCTTTCGATGAGCCTCTTTATGTTGCTTCGATGGGGATATTTGCATCTTTGGTTTAGGTATAAAGGGGGGCTTCTTATGAAATAGGTGTTTTGTATACCTTGCATGTGGTGCAAGGCTTATCAGACAAGTGTCTGGCATACCTTGCGCGCGGCGCAAGGCTTATCAGACAAGTGTCTGGCATACCTTGCACGTGGCGCAAGGTTTATCAGACAAGTGTTTTGCATACCTTGCGCGTGGCGCAAGGTTTATCAGACAAGTGTTTTGCATACCTTGCGCGTGGCGCAAGGTTTATCAGACAAGTGTTTTGTATACCTTGCACGTGGCGCAAGGTTTATCAGACAAGTGTCTGGCATACCTTGCACGCCGCGCAAGGTATGCCAGACACTTGATTTATAGGGAGTTGTCGAAAATGAGGGGAAGCAAGCTTCGTATTCCTATTCAACCCCGAGAAATTGGCCAAAGGTGGCAATCCGAGAATAGAAGAGGAACCATATGATAAGGACAACTAATGCGACAAACCAAACGGCAAAGAACAGAATTCCTGCAACGATGCTGACCCAATATACCACTTGTACCATTTTATAGAGGTTGAGAATCGGGAGTACATAGAAACCCAATACAATCACAGTGATGAGCCAAGTAGCAGGATACTTCTTATGGAGCATCGTAATCCTACCTAATAGGGAGAAAGAGTTGAGGGCTTGGTTTTGTATCCTATTCCGTTCGGCCTCTTTGGCCGTAATCCTGTTGTCTATCTCCTGTTGGAGGTTTTGTATCTCGGGGGTATTCTGGCTACTGGTTGTTTGGAGTTCTTGCCTTCGCGTATCAAACTCCTCCTTTAAGATGCTGAGTTGTTGAGGCGATTGGGTAGAGTCCTTAAGTTGCTCCTTCAATTCGTCTACCTTTTGTTCCTTCTCCTTCACTTCGGATTGAAGGGAGAGCAATTGCTCTTGGTTCTCCTCAATATCCTTGTATTTATCCTCCAACAAGATTAATTGCTCCTCGGTCACAAAGCTAGCGTAGGCTTCTCTTTGGTTGTTGAGGGCGAAATGGAAGAAGCCCAATTCGATGGGTTTGGCAATGGATAATCCGATGATACCCGTGATAAGAACCCTAGGGAGGGCATTGAAAAAGGGCTCTCTTTTATGTTTAATGACCCCAATTCGGTATCCAATACTCAGAATGATATATCGATAGATATTGAAAATAAGGAAGCCCATAAACAACCCCACTAGGATGCCGACAATCACCGAATCGAAGGCAATCATTGCCCCATAAAAAATGGAGAAAGTCGCAAATATGCCTGTTAGCAATACATATAAGCCGAAGGAGAAATACTTTCGTTGCTCCTCCTTACTTTCTTCCAACATCAACTCAGGCTCTTTGCCTGCACATCTCCATAAAAAATTAAACATATAGGCTTATTCGTCTGTATCTATCATCTTAATTAACGGAAATAAGGTCACAAGGAATAGGCCTAAGAGTGCGATTCCTGTTCCCCAATTCAATTTAAGGAAATGACCAATGCTAAACATAGCACTATAGGTTGTCACAAGTGCTAGCACCCACATAAGGCCTTGGCGTTTGAACTTCTGCATGCTATCGGCATAGTCTACCTTGCCCCTCCAAAACCCTACTGGCTTCACTCTCGCGATAAACGTATTGAGGGTTTCGTCTTTAGAAGCGGGGGTGATAAGCGTAACGATAATAGCAACAATTCCACTTGTTATCGCAATCACCGCTACGAGGTAGTCGCCATTTGCATCGGGGTACATGCTATATAGTGAGAGCGATAGGATAAGCGCCGTTGCCATACCCGAAATTTCCGTCCAAGCATTGGCACGCCACCAAATCCATCGAAGGATATGGGCAATTCCAAGGCCTGAAGAAATGGCAAGGAAGAACTTCCACGCCTCTGCTATGGAGGTCATCTGACTCGCAATGATAATGGCTACCAAAGAGATCGCTACCACAGAGATTCGACTTACCCAAATGAGTTCTTTGGCAGTGGCTTCGGGCTTCAAGAATCGCTTATACACATCATTGACAATATAGCTTGCGCCCCAATTGATATGGGTATCTGCCGTACTCATGAAGGCTGCCAATAAGCTGGTAAACATCAGACCGAGCAATCCTGCGGGCAAAATATGCTTCATAAGCAAGGGGTATCCCATTTCACGATCAATCTCCCCTCCTTGCATCATCTCTCCGCCCAATTCATGCAAGCGTGCTGGATCATCTAGGGGGAATACAATCATGGTAACAAGTGCAACGATGATCCATGGCCACGTCCGAAGGGCAAAGAATGCAAGGGTAAACCATAAAGAACCCTTTTGTGCATCGGCAGGAGTTTTGGCGGTATTAATGCGTTGAGCCATAAAGCCCGACCCATCCGAATCATGCCGTCCCCACCAGAATACACACATATACAACAAGAAGGTCAAAGAAGGCAGGATGAAGCCCGAAGGATTTTCGCCAATGGCAGGAAGGAAGCTTAACATATTCTGGCTTTCATTCGGGTACATCTCCTCCAATTCTACATACATATTGTCGAGTCCGCCTACATATTGTACCGCATATACAGCGAATATAATGGCCATCGTAATGGCGAGGAAGAATTGGAACAGATCCGTAATAATCACCCCTCTAATTCCGCCCAGACTACTGTATATGACTACCACCGCGAATATGACCAATATCGTGAGGGTATTGTCAATATTCTCGAACATTAAGAAACTCGGCCAAGCATTCGCCAATTGGGCATAAGAAGCCTCACCAAGGAAGCCCTTCCATTGGATAAAAGGCGTTGTGATTTTATTCATGGCCTTGAATACCCATCCCATAATCACACAATTGATAATGATGCTGAGGAAGAAGGCCTTGAAGATTCGGAGGCCTTTGGCAGCCGCTCCGTCATACCGCAATTCTATCACTTCGACATCCGTGAGTACTTGGCTTTTACGCCATTTACTGGCAAAGAATACCGTAATCGTCACCCATGTCAATGCCCAACTCCACCAGAACCAGTTGGCCGATATCCCTCCTTTAGCGGTTAGACCCGTAATGGCTAGGGGCGTATCAGCAGCAAAGGTCGTTGCAACGATGGAAGTCCCGAGCCACCACCATGGCAAGGAGCGGTCTGCTAGGAAGTAGGCATCTAGGCCTTTTCCTGCTCTGCGGGTCATCCATACTCCTACTAAAAATACAAGTACAACATAGGATGCAATGATGGACCAGTCGAGGGGGGTGAACATAATTGTGCGGTTTGTAGTGAGTAGAAAATTGACATAGGAAAGATAACAAGCATTTTCTAAATGTCCGATACTTATCAATCAAAGTTCTGCAAAAGCTTTAGATTTGAAGGGATTAGCAGAGGGGGAATTTATTTCACAGGAAAAAGATATGTGATAGAAGAAACTAATCAGTATATTTGTATAAAACTAAATTTAACGTCAGACTCATGAATAAGCGATTTCTATTTCTCGCGGGAATCTTAGCTGCTGTTGTTATCATGTATGGTTTTATTCGTGTAGAAGAAGAGCCAAAGGCCGAAATAAATTGGGTGTCTTTTCAGGAAGCTGTTGCGGCAGCAGAATTAGACAATAAGAAAATCTTGATTGATATATATACAGACTGGTGTGGTTGGTGTAAGCGTATGGATAAAAGTACCTATTCTGATGCAGAAATTGTTAAGTATATCAATAAGAATTACCATTCTGTAAAGTTCGATGCTGAGCAAAAGGATCCTATTTATTGGAGAGACCATGAGTTCAAGTATATTCCTAATGGCCGCCGAGGCTATCATGAATTGGCTGCTCGATTGTTGAACAATAAACTTAGTTATCCCACAACTGTATTCTTAGATGCTAATGGGAGCTTGCTCACTCGTTTAGAAGGCTATATCGAGGCAGATCCTATGATTATCTACTTACATTATTTGCATGAAGAAGCGTATAACAAAGGGATTTCGATCCAAGATTATGAGCGTGACTTCCGTAATGCACAATAAAGAACAATCTATATTGTGATAGAGCAAAAGGCTTCCCTTATAGGGGAAGCCTTTTGGCCTTCATAAGGATGGCAATTAGGCAGCCTAATATAAGACGAACAAAGAGAGCTGATGCTATTTCGGCAGTATTTGACCGTTTCTGCTTGACAAGTTGGCAATGGCATACATTGTGTTTTTTTGCTAGGGAAAGCATTCAAAAACAGTAAGCTTTATGAGCAAGGATAAAAACGAGAATCCTCAAAACGTGACCCAAGATGAAAAGGTCAATCCAGAGGTTCAACATATAGAGGTGACAGACGGAACGGAGGAGGAGGAAACCCTCGAACCAGAGATTGTGATTGAAGAGGGAGAAAAGGATGTGGAGATTCCTGTAGATTTGATGAAGGATGGCCGCAAGATGTCGGAAATTATTGCAGAGCTAGAGGCCAAACTAGCCAAAGCGCAGGAGGACAATGATTCGTATAAGAACGAGAATCTACGTTTACAAGCCGAATTCATTAACTTTAGAAAGCGTAATGAAAAGGAAAAGTATCGTATGATTCAATTCGCAAAAGAAGACTTGATTAAGAACTTCTTGCCAGTTGTGGATGACTTTGAGCGCACCCTAAAGGCTATCGAAAAGACTGACAACTTGACAGCTATTAAGGAAGGGATTGGTCTCGTAAACAACAATATGCTTCGAATGCTAGGAAAGCTTGGAGTGAAGCCTATTGATAGCAAAGGAGTTGAGTTTTCTATGAATTATCATGAGGCTATTACGAGTGTACCCGTTCCTGATGATGCCATGAAGGGCATTGTCTTAGATGAGATACAGAAAGGGTATACCATGGGAGAGAAAGTGTTGCGATTCGCCAAGGTAGTTGTTGGCGAATAAGATATATATAGTGTAAGGATTTTTGGCTAGGCATCCTATCGAATGGTAGGGTGTCTAGCATCTTGGGTTTAGTGGGGAATGATAGGGGTTTATACAAAAGCGTAGATTTTTATATTGAATTACCGTACATAGTAGGATAAAAGATGGCTAAAAGAGATTTTTATGAGGTATTAGGGGTTGCGAAGAATGCCTCGAAGGATGAAATCAAAAAGGCTTATCGCAAGCTAGCGATGAAGTATCATCCTGATCGTAATCCTGATGATAAGGCGGCAGAGGAGAAGTTTAAGGAAGCCGCCGAAGCTTATGAAGTGTTGGGAGATCCCGATAAGCGTACTCGATATGATCGATTTGGGCATGCTGGGGTTGGTGGAGCCTCTGGTGGCGGAGGTTTCAGTGATATAAGCGATATCTTTAGCCAATTCGGAGATATCTTTGGAGACAATAGCCCTTTCGGAGACATATTCGGTGGAGGAGGGGGAGGCCGTCGCCGCCGAAGAGGACACAGAGGGTCGGATCTCCGAATCTCGATGAAAATGAGCCTCGAAGAAGTCGCAAAGGGGGTAGAGAAGAAGCTGAAGCTTAAGCGATACATCCCTTGTGATTCATGTAGTGGAACAGGAGCCGAGAATGCTACGGCTTTCACGACCTGCCCCACTTGTCAGGGCTCGGGAGAAATTCGCCGCCAAGCAGGAGGAGGCTTCTTCCAACAGGTGATTGTATCTGCTTGTCCTACTTGTCAAGGGGAAGGACGTATCATCTCTCGATCTTGTAAGAAGTGCGAAGGAACAGGACGCAACCTTAAAGAGGATGTTATTTCAATTCGTATCCCTGCTGGCGTTCAGGAAGGCATGACATTATCTTTGAAAGGGAAGGGAAATGCAGGCCTTCGTGGAGGAACACCTGGTAATTTGATTATTCAAGTAGAAGAAAAGCCTTCAGATGTATTTGAACGAGATGGGGACAACCTCATCTATCAATTGTTTATTAGCTTCCCTGATGCTGCTTTAGGAACCATGATAGAGGTGCCAACCTTGGCAGGTAAGGTTTCGTTCAAGATTCCTGCGGGCACCCAATCAGGTAAAGTCGTCCGACTCAAGCACAAAGGATTGCCCAATATTAATGGGTATGGTACAGGGCATCTACTCGTACATATCAATGTGTGGACGCCTAAGACGCTCTCTCCAGAAGAACGAGAGATTATGAAGAAGCTAAAGAATTCGAAGAACTTCAATCCTAAGCCTACGAAACAAGAGAAAAGCTTCTTTGCGAAGATGCGGGATATCTTTTCTTAAGCTAATAGGGAGGATTAAATGATATATATAAATCGTCTATAGATATACATCTGTAGACGATTTTTGTTTATTGCCCTATAGGCAGAAGAGAATAATAGGAGGAGATAACCATTTTGATAATAGTTTCTTTGAAGTATATAAACATTCCCATGTATTAGATGATTGAAAATAAGGGATGGCTTTGTGAATAAAATCCCTATATTGATTACGTGTTTGTGACCTAAACTATTCTATTGTCCTATGAATTGCTGTTTACGCTTGAGCCTAATACTTATTGGGTTACTTTGCTATTGTCCTATTTGTATGTATTCGCAAGTCGGCGGGGGAACGTATGAGATTCATATTCAGCGAAGTGTGGATGAAATTGCATTAGATGGGAAGCTAGAGGAGAGGAGCTGGAATGTTGCAGAAAGAGTAGGTGATTTCTACCAGAATTTCCCATATGATACTTCATACGCAAAGACGCGGACGGAGGTTATGGCTACCTATGATGATGATTATCTCTACATCGCAGGGGTTTGTTATGATGACCTAGAAGGAGACTTCGTTGTACAATCCTTAAAGCGGGACTTTGACTATCTTCGCTCAGATGTATTTATTGTTTTTATTGATCCTTTCATGGACAAAACCAATGGGTTTAGCTTCGGAGTGAGCCCTTTAGGGGTGCAATTGGATGGCCTAATCACAAGTGGAGGAAACTTCGGAGTAACAACGAGTTGGGACAATAAGTGGTTCTCCTCCGTCGAAAGGGAAGAGGGTAGGTGGGTAGTTGAAATGGCAATCCCTTTTAAAACGCTACGCTTTAACCCTGAATTGGACACTTGGGGGATCAATTTCGCACGAAATGATTTGAAGCGTAATGAGAGTAGTGCATGGACACGTGTGCCCCGAGGATACCTCGCTTCGTCTATGGCATTTAATGGGAAGATGGTTTGGGATCAACATCCGAAGAAAACAGGGGCGAATATTTCGTTAATCCCTTATGGGAGAGGAGGGGTATCGGTGGATTATGAGCAGGATTCTATTCGGTTCCCTTTTGATGCGGGAATAGACGCAAAGATTGCGGTATCTTCTGCTTTGAACCTAGATGTGACCATTAAGCCCGACTTCTCCCAAGTGGAGGTTGATCGGCAGGTGACCAATCTAGAGCGTTTTAGTATCTTCTTCCCCGAACGACGAACCTTCTTCCTAGAGAATAGTGACTTGTTTAGCCGAGCAGGCTTCAGCCGTATTCGACCTTTCTTCTCTCGAAACATTGGCCTATACCAAGGACGGCAGGTGCCTATATTGGGAGGAGCTCGACTGAGTGGAAAACTAAACCCTCGCTTACGGATTGGGGCAATGAATATGCAGACATTGAACCATCAATTCGTGGATTTAGAGACAGATGTGGATAGCCTAGGCAATAGGTTTACCTACCGAGATACGACCCGTTTGAACGCACAAAACTATACGGTGCTAACCGCAAGACAACAGGTATTTAAGCGATCTACGTTAGGGCTTATATTTGTGAATAGACAAGGGTTTGAGGGCAATCGCTTTAACAAAAATGATTATAATCGTGTATTTGGCTTGGACTTTAATCTCCTCACAAAGAATGACAATTGGAGGGGGATTTTCTTCTACCATCATTCGCTTGATCCCAATACGCGTAAGGATAAAGGGGCAACAGGGTTATGGTTACGTTATGTAGATTCCAAATGGATCGTAGACTATAACCACGAATATGTGGGGGAAAACTACAATGCAGAGGTTGGGTTTGTGTGGCGTAAGGGTATCATTCGATTTGAGCCGCGTGCCGAAAGACGCTTCTTTACGAAGGGGAACCGTATCAACTTCCATGGCCCTATTCTATATGCAAATATCTACCTAGATAAACAGTGGAATTCTTTGGATCAGAATTTACAAGCTGCTTATCGGATTCGTTTCCAAAATACGGCTAACTTTCGGGTTTTTGGTTCGCGCTTCTTTACCCGTTTACTCAGCCCATTCGATGTTACAGGAACGGGGCAAGAGGCTCACCCAGATTCATCTTATGTGTATAACAACTTTGGGGTAGAATATAACTCCGACTACCGAAAAAAACTGACGTATGGGGCTAGTGTAAACTATGGCAAGTATTATCTAGGGAACAAACTGACATATGCTGCGAGTATTGGATTCCGTTGGCAGCCGATAGGGAATTTCTCCTTGGACTTCGAACGTAATGAAATCCGATTTGGGGAGGGATTGCCCTTTCAGAGTACAAGCCTTATGCTCATTGGGCCTAAACTAGAGTTCTCTTTCACCCGAAGCCTATTCTTTAGCACCTTCATTCAGTACAATACACAGATTGACAATGTAAACATTAATGCGCGCTTGCAATGGCGTTTCAAACCTATGTCAGACTTGTTTATTGTATATACGGATAACTATGATTCAGGTAACATACGGATTAAAAACCGAGCCCTTGTTGTAAAGCTGACGTATTGGTTTACCCTTTAGCAAGAAGGGACTGGGGAATACCCTTTGGCATCCCCCAGACAATCTCCTTTACTTTTTTACAAATACCACTTGTGTCTTATAGATAGTCGAAAGTTGTTTGAAGAAGGTGCGAAATACCTCATAGTAATCGGGAGCTAGGGTTTGAGGGATATACTCTAATGCCAAATCTGCTTTGAGTGCCCGTTGAGATGAATCCCATTGCAGTTCGTAAGAGAGATTGGCAAAGTCTGTTTTTACCTGCTGAGCACTTTCTGGTATACTTTCTAGCTCATACCCCTCAGGAATAAAGAAGGATATTGCATCTTCCTCATAGGAAGATCCTGTCAAGATGATGGGATGAGCTCGGTCGGGCTCATCATCAGGGATAGCAAAGCCTTGGTGTAGAAAGAAGGGCGTAAGGAAGATGCGATTGCCAGATACGGAGGCTACATTCCCTTGGTACAACTCACATTGTAGCTGATAATCAGTAGATTGTTCGGCTTTATAGAATGAAAACTCTTTTAGGGTTGTATTCCTATTGTCAATGAAGCTGTATTTGATCCATTTCTCTTGCTGATCATTGTTCTTGTCTTTTACCACTTCCTGAATATCCAATTGGGCATCTCCTGTGAAGGAGGCATTGATTCGGATATTGGCTTGTCCCTTTTCATTGAGGAATATAGTCGTTGTTCTACTGACTGTATTTTCCTTAGGGGAGTTTTTAGGGGTAGAGGTTATGACGCCTCCTTGGGGGGTGATTAATAGTACGTGGCGATCAGAGGTAAAACTCCCTAAATGCCCCGTTGGGCTATGCGAACTGGTGCACTCTAGCCATATGGTATCCTCTTGAGTGGGTACACATAGAATAACATGGTTGAATTGTGCGCTGGGGAACCCTACTTCAATATCCTTGCTAGAATATCCTGCCTTTACAAGGGCATCAAAGGATGGAATGCCCGCCTCTTTGAGAAGCCCTCTTGTATAGTTCGTAAGCGCCTTACAATCTCCATAGCCATTCTTATATACATATTTAGCATCAAAGGTTTGATAACCACCCATACCCAGTTGAATACTGATGTATCGTGTATTTGCTTGGACGAACTTATAAATGGCATCTACCCTTTCGAAGGTTGTATGCTTGTCCTTAATGATTTGGGTTACTTTCTCCTTCAGGGCAGTAGGAAGTTCGTCACGTTCATGGTTCAAGGCGTAGAAAAACGCACCAAATTCCTTCCACGATGTGAGGCTCCCTTCATGCCCTTTGGCTTCAAAAGATAGGGGAACGATGGATACTTTGGGGAGTAGCTCTAGCAAAGTTGGGCCATACTTCTCTCGGTCAATCCCTTCCTTGTTATGTAGCTTCCATGTGTATACCGTTTCATTGTCAATGACTTGCTTCTCGGGTTCTGTTTGATCCATATTGAGCCCTCTATGACGAATGGCGAAATCTTGAGGGGTATGTATCGAGAGAGTCCCCTGCTCTATGGAGGTCTTAGCACTGAAAATAGGTTGCCAACTAGGGTAGTAGAATAATCCATTGAGTTGTTTTTCATAGACAAACTCTACCGTGTAGGGGAATTCCTTTTGGCGGGCATCCGCTCCCATGAGTCTATAGCTCGTGACCATAGAACTTTCATCATCTCGATTAAAGTCTTGGAATGCCTTTTTGCTAATCTTGCCGATGGCTTTTCCTTGGGCATCATATACCACTGCTCGAATGATGGTCGGCTTCTCTAGCAGCTCATCATAACTTACTGATAGTAGTGCGTGGCTATTGGCACGTTCCTTTAGGATTGTGACCACCTTGGTTACATGTAAGGTTGCTTTTTGAGGCCCTTTGACCTTAAGCTGGGTTTGTTGTTTTCGTATAACCGCATCCATATTCTTTTTGAGGTTGTCGGGAATATGGGCGACTGCATAATCGGAGCCGTTTCCTATTGAATATATCAATAGGAAAAGACAGGTTGTTAATAGGGACTTCATTACGTTATTGTAGGTTGTTTATTTTCACTTCTTTTTGAGTACAATTTGCTCTGCATGTTTGCTGACAATTTGTTCAAAGAATGACCGTAGGTCTTGGTAGCTCTCAGCGGTGTAGGCAGGTTGTCGGAATTGTAAGATACTGGATAGTTGGATGAAACTACCCATTGTCATGATTTGGTATACAAAGCTTACGTTTTGGTCTGAGGTGGTTAAGGTTGCTGCTTCGGGTACTGATTCAATCTCATACCCCTCTGGTACAGTCAGAACGAATGAATAACTATGCTTTTGTAATACACCAAAATCTATAGGATATTTTCTTTCTTCATCAGGGAACATATTTTGTGTATACCCCTCATGAATCATGGGTTTGATGTAGAGGAAGTCTCCCGCCTTATTGCAATAGTCAGAAGACTCGAATTTGGTTTTCAATACCAAGGGCTTATCCCAGTCCGTTAAGTTCTGTATCTCTTTCGAGTTGAGGGTGAAATCTGTATAGTAATCTTTTAAGAGGTCATCCAGGATGAACTTTTCCTGCTCGTCAGGGTTTTGGTCTTCACATTGCTTTCTTACTCCCGCAGAATATCCTACGCTCCCTTTCCACGTACAACTTCCATTCAAACTGGCGCTTTCTGGATTAAGGGTGAAATTTGTGCTTACATTTGTGGTATGCACAGAGGGAGTGTTAATTTCAATCCATTTGGAGTCTTTAGATGTGATTTTAAAGCCGAAGTAATTGAGGGATTGTAGCGGGAGTTCATATATAGGGATATATGATTTGCATCTATCTACATATGTTTCTTTCCCATCAATGACAACACTCGCGATTGTATGGTTGAAATCCTTGAAGGATGGGTGGGCAGTCTGAGGCTTACCATTGGTACGGGTACTAATGAGAATAGGGTTTGCTTCCATTCCTGCGGCTTTTAGCATCCCAATAAGAAGAAGATTGATTTCACTGCTATATAGTTCTTCTGCTTCTGTGAGTTGGTTGACTGTTTGATAGAGGTATTTACTGTACTTCTTATTCCAAGTGGTGTTTTCCTTCAAGTAGGCTGTAATGGCTTGATACTTCTCTTGGTCGGTTGTTTTTCCTGCAATTACCTCTTGTGTGACCTTTGTAATTGTTTTATTGTCAGCGAAAATACCTTTGTATTCTCCTCCAGAGAAGAATTGAGCGAATTGATTCCAAGATTGTATAGGTTGCTCAGTAACAACTCCTGGTATATTGATTCCTTGAAGTTGTAATCTGATTCGGGTTGCGTATTCGTCATAGCTGGGAAGAAAAGGCTCTAGGGGAACTGGAGGCATATTTTTGATGATATAGGTCGTTTTACTCCCTGTCCACCCATCACTCCAGTTTTCATTTTTATATTCTAGTTCTGACACATAATCTCCTTGTGGCATGAGTATATAGACGAAATATTGGGGGATTTTCAGGACGAGCTTTCCATATACAATGGGGATAGAGTTTTGGCAATAGAAGGTTCTAGGGTAATAGAAATCACTTGATACAATCTTGTATTGGTATTCAATGATGCTGCCTTCTTTTACATTGGGAAGTGAAAAGCGTTTGTAATAATTGTTTCCATCAATATCCTCCTCAAAAAGGTTCTTTTTGTCGAATTTTGTTTTAATCACCTCTCCGTTTTCATCTGTATTGTACACAATTCCTTTGATTTCGGTAACTCTTTCAGGGGGAGATTGATTGTTATACAGAATTCCAATATCAGCCCAATCAGTAGCTGATTCTTTTACGATTTTGATTCGATTATGAATCTTGTAGACAATTCGGTATCCTTCTCCGAGATTGTCAAAGGCCACCTCCATATGCTTATAGAGGAATGCAGCAGAGGCTTCAGGAAACTCCTTAACTTCTGTCGCTGTGACTCTTTTCTCGTCAGCTTTACCAAATTTAGTGGACTTAGGCTGTGCCAATGCTTGCACACAAAGCACCAATCCTAAAGATAGGAGTACGGTTTTCACGATAATTGATTTCATGATTTTCTGGTTAAGTGGTTGTAGATTATCTCTGTACTTGGGCATAAAGCAAAGTAAAAAATTTGATAAAACAAAATACATGCTTCTGGTTCTGGTAGTAACAGGAGGGTTCAGATAGCCAAAAGGGAGGATATATTTTAGGAGAAAGCGGAGGACGATTTAGGCACAAAACCCCAATAAAAATGTTTGCGATGCTGTCAAATTTTGTATTTTCGGGCAAACAATAGAATAAAATGCGTTTTGGGTTTCAGCTAACATCCTTGCTTATATGTTTATTGATATTTGGAAACAGGAGCTTTGGGCAAGATGACTGTCGATTGAAGCCCTCAGAGTTTCGGCCTATTATTCAGGCCTTTAATCCCTTCTTTACCAATCATCAATGGAAAGCAACCGACAAGGTTGAGTTAGCCCGTTTGGATGACCACCGTGCTATTGCCATTGCCCAATCAGGTTGTATTCGTCATCATATACAGGTAAACCTCATGTTGGATCCTGCAGTTGTATCATTCGATGCGAAATTCTGGGAAGAGGAAGCCGCCATGATTATGTATGCGATTTTCTATAAAGATCCTAAATACCAAGCGTACCAGCAGGAGTTTGAAGAGAAGTTCGCCCAGAAAATGTATGATGGTAGCAGGAACCAAGAATTTAATTTCCCTATTGGAACCCGAAACTTTGTTTGCAAGGTAATACCGACAGGGGCGCACCCTACGCTCCAGTTAGAAATGGTCGAATACGTATTTAAAGAAGAGATTCTGCGGAAGAAAGCGGTTTACTTGCCTGATAGTCGAGATGATGGTTGGAAGTGATATGTAAAGCTGAGCTTTACTAGTATTAGGCTAATGATATTTGTGTTATCTTACCGTATGTGTATTGCACATCTATAGAGATTGACAATATGAAAGGGGAGGTCTCGGATTGGCGCATCGGTCAAATCATATAGTTCTCATACAAGCTTTCGGATATGTCGTAGAAAGTAAGGTGGAAACAACATATAGCTTCTTTCGAAAAGTGCGTACATGCAAAATAGACAGGTAGAGACCTTCACCTGTACACTTTACATGGTAAAATGAGCAACCCGAGACCCTCACCTGTACACTTTACATGGTAAAATGAGCAACCCGAGACCCTCACCTGTACACTTTACATGGTAAAATGAGCAACCCGAGACCCTCACCTGTACACTTTGCATGGTAAAATGAGCAACCCGAGACCCTCACCTGTACACTTTGCATGGTAAAATGGGCAACCCGAGACCCTCACCTGTACACTTTACATGGTAAAATGGGCAACCCGAGACCTCCACCTATATATTTTACATGGAAGACTTCTTTTTCGTGAGAAAACATTTCTTTCTTGCCCTTATGGGTGTCGTATCGGCCGAAAATCTAGGCTTTTTGGAGGAGGAATGAGGGGGATATACAGTAAAAGCGCACAATTCATCTAGAATTGTGCGCTTTATGAGTTGTTGTATGTATGCTTTATTGATTGAGGAATGTAAAGAAGGTATCTCCTCTCAATCCTAATCTAAGGGTTTCCAAAGGAATAGCCTCTTCTGGTGCGATATTTCCGAGGTTTACATTGGAGCCGAGAAGTTTGATGAACCAAGCCTGTTGGCTTTTCTTGGGAGCTTCCCATAGGATTTTCTCTGCGGGCACGAATTGTAGGATTTCCTCAATGAGGTCGCTTCGGACTTTTCCGTCAGAGCGGAACATCCCTACTGTACCGCTTTCGCGTGCTTCAGCGATTACCATCCAAGAGCCTGCGCTTAATTCTGCATTCATCATTTCGACCCATTTATAGGGAGGAATGATTTTATCTGCGACTTTACTTCCTACTTCTGATAGGACAATAAAGTCTTTGGCGAATTCACTGATGACCTTGCACTTCTCTTCACTTGAGATTTCGATTGACCCATCAGAGATTTCAACATGAGAGATTTGGTATTTTTCGAGTATGCGGCGATAGGCATCTATTTGGTTACGGATATAGAAGGCTTCCATAAGGGTTCCTCCAAAATAGATAGGAATACCTGCGCTTTTGTATGCTGCGATTTTGGCTTCTAGGTTGGGGGTTACATGTGATGTTGCCCACCCTAGCTTTACAATATCAATATGAGGCTCGGCGACACTCATGAGGTCTTCTATTTGCCGAACGCTCAGGCCTTTATCAATAATCATACTGAGCCCTTTGGTTCTGGGCTTACGCGTACGATCGGGTAATTGCGTTAGGGGATAATTCATGTTGTTTCCTTATTAGATAGATGAGGCGCAAGAAACGTAATAATTGTTGATTAATCAAAATCTTCGTATTCCTCAATTAGGTCTATAAATAAGGATTCTGATTTGAGTTTAGGATTGAGATGGAAGATGATGTAATGGCCTTTTGAATCAAGCATTAAGGCATTTTCTAGGTACATCATGGCATCTTCTATTTGTTGCTCTGTGTATGTGTATACTGCACATTGATAGTATAAAGCTGCTGCTTTAGGATTGACGACGATGCCTTGTTTCAAAAAGGTGATTGCTCCATGGGTATTGTCATTTTTATGCAGTAACTCAGCCCATTCTTTCCATATGGATATATCCTCGGGTATGAGGGCAATAACCTTTTTGAGGTGGTTATATGCGTTTCGGTAATTTCCTAATTGGTACTCGCAGATTGCGAGTGAGAACATTGTATCTGTATTATCTGCGTCTAGTTGTAAAGCCTTCTCGTAGTAATGAATTGCTTGGATATAGCGTTCCTTCTTTGCCATACAAAATCCCATTCCTGCCCAAGCATCAATATGTTCCTCATCAAGGTCTGTAACTTGGGCATAATAATGAGATGCTTGTTGGTAGAGCTGGAGGTTCTCGAAGCAAGCTCCTGCATGAAATAAAGCATTCTTATCAAACTTCAAGAAGGATAGCACATGGAAGAATTCCTGTATAGCCTCTTCGAATCTGCTGAGATTCATAAGTGCTTGCCCTTTACAGAAGGCCGCGTTTGTAAAGTTATCTTTGATGACGATACAAAAGTCGAAAGCCTCAACCGCGAGCTCGAAGTTGTGTTGTTTCAGGTATAAATTCCCCAGTTGATACCAAGCATTATGGTTATAGGGCATCTCATCAATGAACTTTTTGTATAGCTCAATGCATTCGTCTATGCGTTGAGAGGCTTCCAATAGGAAGCATAGTTCATAGAGTGCATCATCTGACTCAGGGTCTTCAGCCAATGCTTGTCGGTAGAAGATTTCACTTTCTTCATATCTCTCACAGGTCTGGGCAACATTTCCCATTTGGAGGAATATATCACTGGGTTCGTTGGAGAGAATCAGTAATTCTTGTAGAATGAATATGGCTGCATCATACGCCTGAATCTGGGCGAGTATTTCTGACTTTAAGAGGAGGTATTCTTCGTTTTTGGGATGGATATGTAAGGCTGTATCTATCTGCTCAAGTGCAGCATCATACTTTTCTTGTTCTAATTCTATTTGTGCTTGCTTGAAATAGAGGCCTCCATGGGTAGGATGGCTATGCAAGGCAATCTTAAGGAGGGTTTTGGCTTTGGCCAACTCTCCTCTTGTAATATAGTACACATAGATTTCATCGACTGTGTTTAGGTCGATATAGAAGAAATCCAGTTTATTCAACCGTTCCTCAAATTCTTCCGCGCTACTACGTGCTCTTTGCTCATCAGAGTCATGAAACTCAAAGTAATCTTTCATACACACATATCATCTAGTTGAATATGCAAAATTATAGAGTTGTAATCAAATTCGCTATTTTATGACTGGCTATTTTTTAATGATAGCGAATTTAGAGAGCGATTCTTATTCTGTGGGAGGTTCGGCTTGAATAGAATCTGTGTTTGTATATTGAGCCGATGCCTTTATTCTTGCATGAAACCTTTGGCCTATGAATAGAACCTCTGTAAATGTCTCTAGCTCATGGCTTGTATATTGCCCCTTGGGGTCAAAATGGACTTTTATATGGGTATATATGTCATAAAGCCATGTTTTCTTATAACGTTTACTTTCTATGTATCGTATGCTTCCCTCTTGCTCAACAACCTTTTGGAGTTCGAGAGGCGTTGTGCCTTCATATTCGGGTTTTCGCGTAGCAATGGTTGTATCGCCTTGAGTCTTAATGTTAAGGTATTCGGCTAAGTAAGGATCATTATATTGATGCTTGATTGCGTCTGATAATTCAGCCGTCAATTGACAAACAAGAGCCGAATCCGATTCCATTTGTAGGGTCTGCGTTTCGCCATTTGTGCTATCCTTTGTAAGATCCCATACGGTTTTACTTAGGGCAGGCTGCTGGCTACAACTTTGTTCGACTTGTGTGTGAAACTGTTGTTTGAGGGCATTGGTTTTGGGAGGTTCCTCTGAAGAAGATGATCCGCAGGCTGATTGGAGTAATAAGAGGATACTTAATACGCTTAATATGATATACCCATATCTATTTCGGTGCATGTACTTTAGTCCTTATGTGGTGGGATGATAAGGATTTCTCCTGTCATCTCTTGTGGAATAGGTAGGCCTAACAAGCTCAATATGGTAGGAGCAAGGTCGCCCAGTTTCCCTATTGCTTTAAGTTTGAATGTCTCCGAATTGTTTACAAAAACACAAGGGACAGGGACGGTTGTGTGTGCTGTATGAGGCGAACCATCGGGGTTCTTCATCTGGTCTGCATTGCCATGGTCAGCCGTAATAATAGCCGTATACCCATTTTGTAGGGCTGCGTTTGTAACGTCCTTGGCACATTGATCTACTATCTCACATGCCTTGACGGCTGCGTCGAATACCCCTGTATGCCCAACCATATCGGGATTGGCAAAGTTTAAGCAGATAAAGTCTGCTTCTCCTTTGTTGATTTCCGCAATAATGTTATCCTTTATATCATGGGCACTCATCTCGGGTTTGAGATCGTAAGTTGCGACCTGAGGAGATGGGCAGATGATTCGCTGTTCCCCATGGAAGGGCTTTTCTCTGCCTCCATTTAAAAAGAAGGTGACGTGTGGGTACTTTTCTGTTTCGGCTATACGAATTTGCTTACGGTTGTGTTGCTCAAGTACTTCGCCTATGCTATTCTGGATTTGTTGCTTCTCGTATAATACATTGATTCCTTCGAATGTTTTGTCGTAACGGGTCATGGTTGTGTAGTGCAACGGAAGGGTTTGCATCCCAAATGTAGGCATGTCCTCTTGGGTCAATACATGCGTCAATTGGCGCCCTCTGTCTGTTCGAAAATTGAAGAAGAGAACAGCATCCCCTTCTTTGAGGGTGGCTACAGCCTGACCCTTTTGGGTTACGACAATAGGTTCGATGAACTCATCTGTTATCCCTTGGGCATAAGATTGTTTGACTGCTTCTATAGGGGAATCTGAAGGCGTACCCATTCCTTTTGTAATGAGGTCGTATGCTTTTCGGATTCTTTCCCAGCGTTTGTCGCGATCCATTGCATAATACCGTCCAATCAAACTTGCGATTTGGGCATTATCATAGGGCTCAATGGCATCAGAAAGTTCTTGGAGAAATGAAATCCCTGTTGTGGGGCCTGTATCTCTTCCATCCATGAAACAGTGTATGAATACTTGAGGTACGCCCGCCTCAATGAGTAGGGGGATGATGCCCGTAAGGTGTTTTATATTGCTATGTACTCCTCCATTAGAGAGTAGTCCCATAAGATGGAGAGGCTTTTGATGCGTGATGCAATAGGAAATGATGTTCTGAAAGACGATGTTTTGTTGAATCTGCTTTGAGGCTACTTCTTGGTTTATTCGAACGAGGTCTTGGTATACGATTCGGCCTGCGCCTATATTCATATGCCCCACTTCAGAGTTGCCCATTTGGCCTTCGGGTAGCCCAACTTGTAGGCCAGAGGTGTTTAATTGTAGGCTCGGGTACTGTCGAATAATGTAGTCAAAAAAGGGCGTATTGGCTTGATCAATTGCACTTACCTCAGGATTTTGGGCAATGCCCCATCCATCAAGGATAATTAGGATGATTTTTCGTCTTTTCATGCCGTAAACTTACATAAAATTTAGGGCTTGTAAGGCTGATATTGTGGGAATTTGTCTGGATATTTGGCCTGTCTTACAAGAGAAAAGGTAGTTTTTCGAATCGAACTAGACTAAGATATATATTTCTTTGTATATTTATTTTATCAGGTATAATAGTTGTAATATCTGATAGAAACCCTCATTTCGGGCTATTTTGGTGCAGTTTTAGAATGAATTTCTGGTAAAAACTTTTCTTCATAAAAAGAATGAAATTCTAACATACGTTTTCCAAAAAACTCATTATGAGGAATTTGGCATAATTTATGAATAAATCCATATGAGAGAGTTCAACAATTCAATGAAGTTAATGCGTATCACTATATCAATGTTTGTTACGATTTCCCTGGGGCTTCTTTTAGCACTCAACTTTGTCGTTGCTCAAGTAGGGCAAGACAAAAGCGGAGAAGCCATCGCTCATTATCGTAAGGCATTGTCCATGCAAGTACCTGTATTGAATGGGATTGCAGAGAGCATATTAGCTGGCGATGCCACAGCGCTTTCGAAGCATTTTCATGACCAAGTAGAAATCACCCTCCTTAAGGAGCGTAGTGATTATGCACGTAAGCAGGCTACTTTCATTTTGAAGCAATTCTTTACAGATTATCCGCCAAGTTCATTCAGTGTCGTTCATCAAGGGAACACAGGAAGTATAATGTATGCTTTGGGAGAATACCGAAGCGAAGCAGGAAGTTTTGATGTCAATATCTTTTTGAAGAGTGAGGGGGATACTTATGTTATTGAACGACTCCGATTCGAGCGGAAGTAAAACATATGCTTTTCTAACTTTTAGTGAGAAAAGGGACGAAGTTAGAAATAAAAGCTTGTGTTGGAAGTAAATAATTGTCGAACGTAAAACGTTATATTATAGAGCCTAGTTAGATATTCTCCTTTAGCGATTCTCGACGCGCATCGAGGGTCGCTTTTTTTATGCATGAAAATGAAATAGACTTTTATATTTGTGGGGAAAATAAATGGGAAAATAGATATGGCATATAGAGATTTTTTGAATGATCCAGAAACAATAAGAATTATTCAGGAGGCAATACGAGAAGATATTGGGGCAGGCGACTTCACAAGCTTATCAACCATTCCTGAAGGGGCGCAATCTCGAATGAAATGCCTAATTAAGGCGGATGGTATACTTGCAGGAGTACAGTTTGCCGAATGTGTGTATCAACATTTAGATGCAAGTATTGTCCTTGATATACAATTGCAAGATGGCACAGAGGTGAAGAAGGGAGATATTGCTTTTTATGTGGAGGGGAATATTCATACAATGCTTAAGGCCGAACGTCTTGTGCTGAATGTGATGCAACGTATGAGTGGGATTGCAACGCAAACGAATAAGGTTGTGAAGGTATTAGAAGGAACAAGCTGTCGAGTCTTAGACACCCGAAAAACAACCCCTTTGATTAGGCATTTAGAAAAGTGGGCCGTATCGATTGGAGGAGGTACCAATCATCGGTTTGGTCTATATGATATGGTGATGATAAAGGACAATCATGTAGATTTTGCAGGGGGGATTCGGGAGGCAGTTGAGTCATGTCGAGCTTATTTGAAAGCGAGAGGTTTGGCATTGAAGATAGAGGTGGAGACGCGCAACTTAGCAGAAGTACAGGAGGTATTGGATGTAGGTGGGGTTGATCGGATAATGTTGGACAATATGAGCCTAGCGGATATGCGAGCGGCAGTTGCCTTGATTAATGGGCAATGCGAAACAGAAGCTTCTGGAGGAATTACCTTGGAAACAGTGAGGGGAGTAGGCGAAACAGGGGTTGACTTTGTTTCGATGGGTGCACTGACTCATTCAGTTAAGAGCCTAGACATTAGCTTGAAGTTTGCAGGATAGGATTTTTCTATATTTTATAGCTACATATTTGGGGATTCATAAGGGGTTTCCTATATTTGCAATCCGAAAACGGAATTCGTTCATTTTTTTCTTTATTATGAGGAAGCAATTAGTTGCTAACTTATAAGCCCAGATGGCGGAATTGGTAGACGCGCTGGTCTCAAACACCAGTGGGGTAAAACCCGTGCCGGTTCGACCCCGGCTCTGGGTACAAAATACGCGTAATTCATTGATAATTAATGAGTTACGCGTATGTCTTTTAAATTGCAGACAGTTTTGCAGACACCTACTAAAAACTATCCGTATAAACTTGCTCGTTTAGCGAATGACCATATTGTATACTATGCCTATGATCCCAAGCTTAAGAAACTTCGTAGATTAAGGGATTACATACCCAAAAAGCTTAAAACTGATAAGGAAAAAGCAAGCTGGGTAAGGGAACGAATAGAGACTATCAACTCGCTACTTCGACAAGGCTATATCTACAAGCATAAAAAGGCTTCGCTTATAGAGGCTGTAAACGCTAATATAGAGCTTCGAAGAAAAACGACTAGGCAAAGGTCGTATGAGGGCTATAAATCAATAACAGACGTTTTTCATAGATGGTTAGTGAGGGAAAAGCTACACACACTTTTGCCTGAGCAATTGAGTAAAGACCATATAAAAAGCTTCCTTCTCTATATCCTACAAGAGAGGGAAGTAGGTAATAGGACATACAATAACTACCTAAAAACCTTAAATACGATATTTAACGATTTTGTCAGGGAAGGTATTTTACAAGCCAATCCCTCCAAAGGGTTAAAGAAGTTGAGAGTAGACAAAGGTAGGAATCTCGCTTTCTCTGTTAAAGAACAAAAGCTATTGGAGAATTGGCTAATGAAAAACGACTATGCCCTGTATACTTTCACACGTTTTGTATACTATTGCTTCTTACGACCTAGTGAGATACTAGGCTTGCAACCTCACCATATTGACCTAGATAACGGCACGATAAGTATACCCGCAAAGGTTGCTAAAAATAGACGCGCATCAACTATCCATATGCCAAGAAAATTGCAAAGCATCGCAACTGGCTGGCTGGATGCGCTCCCTATAGGCAATCAGGATGAAACCAAGGAAGCTAAAAAAGACTACTGCAGTAGTTTCGTTTTTGGGAAAAAGCTAAAACTGTCCGCACGTAAAGAGGATAGGAAAAGGGTAAGTGAAAGGCATAGGAAAGCTATAAAGGCCACAGGATTAGACAAGAATAGCGCGCTTACTCTTTACAGTTGGAAACACACGGGTGTAGTGAGAGCCTACAAGGCTGGCGTTGATCTTAAGACGATCCAATCGCAGTGCAGGCATAGCAGTTTAGATATGACAGACAAGTATCTTAAGTCGCTCGGATTGAACGACTACCAATTGCCAGATGATTGGTAGGTGTCAAATTGGTAAGTGTTTCCGCTTGTCTCAATCGCTTGCTTTTTAGTCACTTAGGTTGTGCTTGGTCAGCTCACCAGGCAAAGCCATACGAATTGCCTGCCAACCTTGGAATACGTTTGGGGCTATTTAGTTGCATATGCGATAGCTATACCTAAAGCTATCGGCAATATCGGCAATAAAGGATTAATCGTTTGGGGTTTCGGCGGTTCCGTTTGTTCGGTTGGCTCGTTAGTCCCAACTATTTGTTTTATCGCTTGATAATTAGCGACCAAAGCGTTTTTGTATGCCTCTCTATCGTCTCCATTTTCTTCTGAGATGTAGCGAGAATTTGAAATACTGATAGAGTAAGCGTAAATGTCCTTCGTGTATTTACGTGCTTCAGTGTAAGAACGAAAGTTATGGATCCAATAAGCGAAGTCGTAAAAGCAGTCTGCTGGATTGTCGTACACTCTGAATTTTAGCCCACTTACAGAGGATACAGACCATTTGCCCCCCCAATGTGGGGTTTGTGCGTTTGAGCCTCCCTTTGTTAATCCAAACATATTTTTTCGAACCCGTGCGGAATACGATCCCCCCCATCCCGTCTCGTGTGCGCTTTGCGCTAGCATAATCAACGGGTCAAATGGATACCTTTGGGAGGCTTCCTTTGCCATTAGGTAGTACTTACTTACGAATTCTCCTTTCGTCATCTGAATATTAGTTTATACCCAACAAACCCGATTGCAGCCAATACAAAAGGATTCGTAAAAGAGAAGCCTTCAAACAGGCTATTCGCTTTACCTTGGTTGTATTCACTTTGGCCAAAGGATTGTATGTCGTTTTGTAGTTCCTTTGCCAAATCCTCCCCTAACCGCTCATATGCCTTTCGGCGGGTTTCGTTTTTGTTCCAGTCGTATACAGCCTCATGAGCAGGATCATAAAATAAGTTATACGCGATTACCCCAATTACTCCAATAACGACCACAGCGACAGGAATAGCAGGTATTGCCCCAATTCCGTTTATGTTACCAGACCACTTGCTTTGTAACCAGTTCCAAGCATTGTTTACGTAGTTCTCTGTGCTTACGACTGTGCTGTTTTTTAGGGCTTGTTGGCGCGCTTCATAGCGCAATACCGATTGTCTATGGCTTGCCGTATCGACTTGCTTACCCGCTTTATTCAGCCTATCTATTAGCTCGTTTGTGTAGAGTAGACTTAGGCTATTTTGCTGGTCTATTTCTGCAAGTAAATAAGCGAAGTCCTTACCCGTTAAACCCCCTAAAGGAATTCTTTTCTTGCCAATATCTGCGACCATTGCCCAATAACGGCTTTCGGTAACAACTGCCGATCCCCAATTTCTTACGACTGCCGATTGCGTCAATTGTCCAAAATCACCGTCTATTGCTAGGCTTTCCCCAAAGTGATTTAGGTATATTTGGAGAAGTCGGACGTTGTGGCCTTTGCTGCCTTTTCTCAGAATAGCCATATCATGAATTTAGGAGCGAATTAAGTAAAGACGTTTCCATTGATGCGAGCTTAGCAAGTCCTTTGTATAGACCTTTTTCGCCTAATTTTGACGCTAAAATATTAAGGTTCTTTGCGGCTTGGTCGCTATCTGTTTGGTTAGGAGTATTGGTTTGTCCTATTGCCGCTTTATCTTGTTCCATAGACAAGCCAACTAGTTTTATAATTTCTCCTATTTTTGCCCAACTATCATCCTTACTATTCAGCTCATCAATCTTGCGTTTGTGCTTGATTCGCTCTAATTCTAATTCATTTTGATGCTTGATTCGCTCTATTTCCAACTGCATTTGAGCCTGCATTAATTGGACTTGGGTTGTAGTATTGGAGTTCATAACGCCCAAGATTTCCCCAATACCAAAGTTAGGCGCGTTTGTCTCACTTACTTCATTTACTTCGTTGCCCAAAGTGAATGTGTAATATTGTTCGCCCTTACTGTTGGTCGTCTTAGAATTCTTTGCTGCTAACTTGTAGAGTTTCCCTTTTTGTAGGAACTCCTCACTTGCAAGTAGTTCATTAGCGGCTTTTTCTGGTGTTGTGCTTTCTTCTGATGAGGAAAGTACTTTCTCGCGTCCTTGCATAACTCTGTACATACAGAGTCCTTGCGAGATTAGCCATTTAGCAGCCTTTTCTATTGTCATACTTCTACAGACGTTACCGTTAAAATCTGTCCTGTTAGAGAACTATCAAATTGAAAGAATAAGCGAACATGTGTAAGTACAGGTGCTTTTATTTCCCAGCTTTGGCCTCTTACTAACCTCGCTACCAATGTGCTGCTGCTTTTCTTTCCTGAGTACACATCAATATCGCCACCAATGGAAGTACTATCATGAGCGACGCGCAAATAATACACGTCGCTTTCATAATAGCCTGTCTCATTTCGGTTTTCTACTTGTAGTATTGCCTTTGGCTTCATTTATCCTTCGTAAGCAATTATTAAGGAAACACTTTCACCAGTTACAAGCGCGCTCGCTACGTTAGGAGGGAAAAACAATTCCGACTTTGGCCAATCAATCTTTCTCCCTTTGAACGTGTAAAAACGCTCATTTGCCATTGCGTTAATGTGGGCAATGGGAAAGTTTAATTCAACCTCGTTTTTTCCTTGTCTTTTCAATCTCAAATAACCAGACGATCCAAGTGAAGAAGGGGATTCGCCACTTTCAGAGGATACATTAGTGTACTGAATTCCTGTGATTGTTTTTCCTTCCAACGGCCGTTGATCCCCTAGTTTATACGTAGCTTTCCCATTGGTCAGGGTTATCGAAATTACATCCGTTTTGTTTACTTCCATATTGCAAATATTGTAGCAGCCTCTATAATAGGAGGCTGCTTTTTGGATGATGCGTTGAAGGATTACGGATTGATAAGGAACCCGTTGAATGTAACAATGACCAAATTCTCAATACCTGTTGCAGTATGCTGGAATGTTAAACCTGCTGTATCTGGTAGGGTTATGCGAATGATATTCTTGTTGTTCCCTTTAAACAATACAGAAGGCTGCATTTGTACCCAACCGTCTTGAGAATGATCGGCTTCTAATGCAGTTATTGCGTTTGTTGTGCTGATTTGAGTTGAAGGTGCTTTTCTGAATGCTTCTGTTGAGAAGTTTTCATAATAAGCAACATTGTTTACAACAATCTCCAATTTCCCCATAAATACAACTTCCAAATGCTTAGGGTTGAATCCTGCATTTGCTGGAAAATCGTCTGCTAACGGTACTTGTTTCGGTACAAAGATATTTGGAGAATTTACGGTATCTCTGTGAGCAATGGATACGCGCATTTCCAAAGCTTGAAATAAGTCTTGGTCGTTTAGCTTAATCTCAGGCAATTCGAATGTGTTGCCATTGATTTCTAAATTGTATGTGCTTTGGCTATTTTTCAATACAGCAACGGCTTTAATCGTGCTACGTTGAATTGTCGCGTTTTTGAATTTATTGCGCAATACCGCTAATCCGTTCGCATAGCGTCCCATCGGATTAACTGTCATACTTATTTTATCCATGTCTGTTTGCTAAATAGTTTCGCTCGAATATGTTTTGATGCTGCTAAATAGTTTCGTTTAAGTCGCCAGCCAAGATTTCCTGCCCTAATTCCTCGCGAATCCCTTCTATTTCGGTATCATCTTCTACGAAATCATATTCCGTATGAGGAAAAAAACCGTCCGATTCATTGCCAATTCCTTCAATCGTAGACATTCGGAAATTCGGGAAAGCAGTTCTTACCAGAGTAACACCAGAGCCAGCGATCCAACCGTCTACTATTCCCTTTAGGAAATCGTCATTCCCTGACTTTTTCTTTTTGCCGCTAATCGCAGCATGTGCCACAATTCCAGCCCCTAGACTAACCAAAGAGACTGTCAAATTGCTCGAATTAGGCAGGATCTTTTCCTTTAGCGTTTTTTGAAAGAATTCCGCAGTTACCCCCCCTGCCATCAGGGAAGCGGAACGCACTAACGTTTGTCCTATGTTCATGATTCCTATTTTTTAAGCCGTCCGCTAATCTTTGCGTTTTCTCTTTTTACTTTCTCTAGATCACGCTTAAGCTTCTCTTCTTCCTTTCGCTTTGTTTCCTCAGCTTTAAGCTTTTTTTGCTTGGTTAGCTCCTTTCGGAGTTGTCCTTTTAGGATTGTTTTTCTTGATCGTTTTGCCATTCTATCGCTTCTTTTTCGTTTGAGTTAATGCATACAATAGGAGGCCAGCCCCACCAACATAAAGGAGCATGTTGTTGCTTCCTTCCTTTGGTGCTACTGCTGTTCTATCTTCCACATATGTTTGCGATTGGCCGCCTGATGATACGGTAGCAGTTGAAGCAGTGAAGCCTTTCCAATCGCTTTCAGTTGGCGCGTCACTGGCTGAAATGTTTAGGCTTTCAACTTCGCTGACATCTTTGCCACTTTTGCGCTTTTTGAAGAAATCGACAATCTTATTGATCAATTTCAATAAACCGTCTACAAAACCAATCCCAGCAACCCCCTGTCGTAATGACTGGATTAGTGCCATTGGCTCTTTTCCTGTTTTCTTCTTAATCCCGTTGCGAAGTAATCGCATAAAATGCGAATGCTTCATTCCAGAAACTCTTACCAGAATCTTTGCAAGACGTTCCATTTTCTTGCGTTTTCGTCTAATCGTATCAGGCAGGCTTCCCAAATTTCTGTCTAAGAACAAATAGAGGAAAGAAGGAGCTGCTTTCGGTAGCCAGATTTGGAGGATTAGGCGCAAAGGAGCTGTAATTATCCGCTTGATTCCTTGTCCGAATCTGCCTTTTGGTCTAGGTTGTGGCCGGCCTTTTGGGCGACCTTGCGCGCGTCTTGGTCTTGAATTTCCCGATCGATTGCGACGGCGACGGCTTCGACGGCTTCGACGTCTACGACGGCCAATACCTGCGACGTAAGAAGGATCTTCAATAGACAATTCTAAGTCGTTAATAAGCGCGTCCGTTGCGCTTCCTATTCCGTCAATACTTTCGGCGATTTCAAGTTCTTGTAGGGTTAGGATATTGTCCCAATCATCATCCCCTAAAGGACGAACTGGTAAATATAGCTCACCTCCTATTGGACGGTTGCCTATTCCTGATAATTCATGAATTTCTGCCATTGTAATCTTGCTATGTGTATGTTCGGGTTCTTCGTTGAAGTTGTCCATACAAGAATCAATTATGAACCCGCTTTTCGTTTGCAAATAGATATGCTTGTATTGGCCTCCTTTATGGAAGCCAACATATTTAAAACAGAAAGGTATACCCAAGCATTGAAGAATAGCCCCGCCTATGATAGAAAAGCTTTTGCAGTCGCCGAATCCGTCGTAGTAGATTCGAGAAACTGTCTTTATATACTGCTTTCCTGACTTGTCTATCTCGTATCTGATATTGGCCTTTATCCAGTTCCAAACTGCTTTTGCCGTTTGGCGTTCGGAGCTTCGCTTTAACTGTTTGGCCAATGGCATTGCTTGCTCCCATGATTGGCAATAAACCTTGTGGATAGCGTCCATTATGTCGGACGTCATACCGTGCGCATTTAGCAACCTGCTTTTATTTTGTGGGGCTTGTATCATAGCTTTCGTTGTATAAAGACGTTCACCCCTTCAATATTTAGACTACCCTTAACGAGTGCGGAAATCTGGTTTCCTATAATCAAATCAGTGATGACATTAGCAGCCCCAACGAATCCGATTTTTGCAGGAATAGAAAGGACAGTTTCAGCCTTGCGTTGAATCAATCGACTGCCTTTCCAGTCAATTGCCCCTATTCTTACACCATTGGACAGAATATCGAAATAAGCCTCGCTTATCTCTAATTGTGAGTTGGTGGGGTTGGATATGCTGATCTTTAGATTTACATCAATGTGCAATGGCTTTACCTTATCTACTTTCAGCCCCACAATATCGAAGCTTGCATTTTCCAAAAGGTTACGTTTCCCAAACCCTTGGGAGATAACGAAAGCCCCAAAACCCAACAAGACGAAAATTAAAGATCTATCCATTTGAATCGTTTTGCTTATTTAGCTCCTTTAGTCTGTCATAAATATGGGTCACAACTAATCCTACGATTGATGTAATTAGCGCGCCCGCGCCTGTTTGTATAAGCGCGTGTAAGTCTAATGACATTAACGCATGTCCGATTGATGGCAAAAAAGCCCCACCAATCATCGAAACGAACCCAACTAAACTATATCTAGAAAACTTACTCATCTCTCTCAATATAGAGACTACTACCCTATTCCCTCCCTATTCCGAGACAAATAGAAACTTTATGAGACATACCGTTGTAATTCCTCCCTTGGTACTCTTAAGTAGCTCGCAATATCCCATAAGGTTAGGGGTTGGCCTTTCACTTTTTTTACATGCGACCTTATCCTATTCGATAATCTATACAAAGAAGATCTAGACATATGTTCCCAGTCTGGAAACAAAGCAAGTTCTTTTACTGTGATGGTTAGCCGATCTTTCCCGATTATTCTACGATCTTTCCCGATTATTCCTCTGTGTTTTTTCATATGTTTTTCATCGTATTGGCACCTATTTATCATAGTATATTCACATATGCATCCTACGTATTTCTTACACTCCCAAAAATATAGGTGAATTCTCTGAGAAAAACAGCGCGAAAGCTCCAAAATCCTGTTGCCTTGTTGCTTTGTTGCTTTTTGGGGGTTAATTAGCTGATATATAATTGCTTACAATTGGCAACAAAATGGCAACAAAATTTTCAATTGTTGCCACCCTAGCAACAAAATGGCAACAAATTGGCAACAAAATTTTTATTTGTTGCCAATTTGTTGCCAAACTTTTTTGACTCTAACTTGCTGATAATCTATTATTTACTTGTTAGCTAACTAAAAAAGCAACAAAGCAACAAAAAAAAGAGGAGAAATTTATCTTTCCCACCCCATTAACAAATCGTTAGCGAAAAGGCCAATTACCTAACAAATTGTTAGAATTCGACGATTTTGAAATCTTACGCGTTCAAATCATAAAAACCGCAGGATAGGCATAAAAAAAGCGCATACCGTTTAAGGCATGCGCAAAGGAGTATGAATGATACAATCCGTTAAATTATCCCTTCTTTTTTGAGTTGTCTTATGTATCTGCTTACTGTCGAACGATCTAATTGTTTTCCTTTTCGAGAGTCGTTACAATAGTTAGCTATATCCTGATGAGTAAACTTTGTACCTGTACTAAGGAGAGCATTATAAGCGGCTAATACAGCAGCCCTATTAGCTTCCTTATCGCGCCTAACGACTTTCTTTTTTGCTTTGGGTACTTTGGTAGTTTGGGGTATTTCCCGCGTTTTGGGTACTTTGGGGGGCATTTGGGGCATTTCCCTTTGGGAATCTACCCTTTTTTCAAGGTTAAACCCAATTGGTACGGGTTCTTGATACTGTGGTACTTGGTAAGATTCATGATCATTTGTAGGAGGCTGGGTAGACTCGTTAGGGGCATTTTCAAATACTTGCGCTTCTACATTCACACGAAACAGGAACCTATATTGCCAGATTATTCCAAAGATAATATACATCTCAATAAATAGTGCGATATACAAGAATAGGGATTTGTCAAAGCCAACCTCTTTATTATGAGCCTCTGAAATCGCTTTGTTTTTTGCTTCAATAATATCCTCTTTTCGATCTCTCTTTTTCTCCAATCGCTCTATTTGCTCATTGTATTTGTCAATCAGCGCGCTGGCATCCGTTGCAAGAACGCCTTTCCACTTTCTTGTCTTTTGTTGGTCGATTAGGTCTTGCGTTTCAGCTATCCTTTTGTTGATGTCTGAAACATTAGCAACTAAGAGAGTAGGGGAGCCTCCTTTAATGATAGCGACTTTTTCAGCCCCACTAACACTAAAGTAAACAGATAGGAACATAAAGGAGACCATGATTCCAATATTGAGAATAGGCAGTTTGCTATGCTTAAAGAAATTAACCGCTAGAAATTTACTATTGTCTCTTTTTATCAACTCTATTGCTAATATGGCAAGTGTCGATATTGCCAAAGGAACATAGTATATAGATTTCATATTGTTGTAATCGACTGTCTCTTTTATGAGTATAGCAGCCATGTAATCGAATAAGAATATTATTCCAGTCGCAACGGATATACTACTAGCCAATAAAGAAGAAATTCGAATCCAGTTAGTTAATCCGCTTTCTGATTCTGCAATGGTTTTATCTTTGTATGTGTCCATTGCATCACGGTATATTGGCCGTAATTTTCGAGCGAACAAATCGGCTTCTGTCTTACTGTAATCTGGTTTCGAATTTTCCGAGGGTTTTGCGCTATCTTTTCCGTAACCAAAGAAGTTACGTAAGACGTAAAAGGCTTTTCCAATATTTTTTCCTATTTTCATGAGCTTTAGAATTTTTCAGTTCAAATATAGCACAGGCACGTTGCAGCGCGTTTGTGCTTTTTTTTTGGATAAATGTTAAATAAATGAGCTTTTGTGAGCTCCCAAGGCCATCGATCGCGCCAGGCAATTGCCCTATTTTCCTCGCTTTTTGCGAGAAGTTTTGGCAAGCCACCAACCGAACCGTATTAGGTCTACAGCTTCGTTGTAATACAGAGTAAAACAATATTGGCCGTTGTTTTGGCCTCTATAGCAAGCGTTTTGTAAATGTGGACACTCGCTTACTGAATTTGGGTCAAAGGAAGGAACTACTTTATGAGTCCAATCGACAGCAATAGGTATGCGCATGATATGTATAGAATTAAGTAAACAATGGAGACGAATAAGAAGGAAAAGGCAGTCATTCGATTGTCATTTTTCCTCATGAGGAAAAAGGCAAGCAACCCGCAAATGAGGCTTATGAGTAGGATACCAAGGAATAATACAATCATGCTATTTTGTTTCTTCGTTTTAAGGAATACCCTGAATCATTAAATAGCTTTTCTGTCTCTGGAATTACCTTGGTAACCGTGTCGTTTGGTTCGACTTCTTTCGCTGCGAATCGTTCTCTGTGGAGAGTATAGGCGCGTCCTTTTCTTTGGGAAAGCTTCGTTTCGAAGTCCACCCAAAGGGAATAGGTTTTTACTTTCGTAAGAGGTTTTAAATTAAAGTCACGTTGTAAAGCTTCCTTAATAAAGAAAGGCTTGTAGGTCGTTTGCCTTTCTTTAAATAGCTGTTGAATATCTTTTACGCAAATGTGTATCGTTTCAACCTCCTTTGGGGCATAATCAAAAA
>Ga0163111_10000013_pt1 | contig 143329 bp, 132 predicted proteins | sample CRUFie1St18metaG_FD_109645 | JGI IMG/M metagenome (GOLD analysis project Ga0163111, IMG submission 109645) | Marine microbial communities from the Costa Rica Dome - CRUD Field 142mm St18 metaG | ecosystem: Environmental > Aquatic > Marine > Oceanic > Photic zone | place: Costa Rica: the...
CTAAAAAGGTGGATAGTTTATTAAGTGAATAGATATTTATTGTTAAAGACAATAATATGTTCGGAAAAACAAAAAATAGAATAGATAGTATTTTAGTTAATACATTTTCACAAAAATCCAAGTTCAAAAAAGCTTTTCACACACTAATGGAAAGTTTGAAGGATAATCCGACCAACCGAGAATTTTTTGTTTTGTACTCACAAATTGAAAATAAATCGTTTGTTTCATCTAAAGATGCCGAAGATTATCTTAACGAATCTATCAAGACTTTAAAATCTAAAAAGAATAAAGTAAATCTAAGAAAAGTTAACAATTCAATAAAAAAATATAGTTCTTATATCGGTAAACAATCCAATAAACTTTATGAGAGTATGGACACTCTAATATTTAATGAAAATGTTTTAGATATTGAAAAGCGTATTGAAGCTAAAAAGGTAGTTTTAAACAATTTACAAACTCCAAAAACTAAATCAATATCGGAGAATAAAGTCCCTACTTCTTTATTAATTAATTTATCTACTAAAAACTTTAATAAAAAGTATGGTAATTTAACAGAAAATGACAAAGTTAAATTTAAAACTTTAATGAATAAAGATATAAATAAACTAGAAAAAGAAATTAATACTTTAGTCGAGGAAGTAAGTGGGAAACTAGATAAGTTAATTAGTGAGTCCAGTGATAGTAAGTTACTAATCAAATTAGAAGAAACTAAGAAAAAAATACAAGAAACTAAAAAAAATAAAGTTTCTTTTTATAAAATAAAAGAATTAAACAAAACACTTTAAAATGAAATTTATTCAAAATATGTTAAGTAGTGAGGGTAAAATCTCTAGTAAGAGATTTGTAACTTTTACTTGTCTATTATTTATGTTAATAGGTTATACAGCTAATCTTTTTTGGGGCTTTGACGTTAAAGACTCATTATTTGAAGCTTTACAATGGATTGTAATGGCTGGATTAGGTTTTACAGCATCTGAAAATTTTGCTGGTAAAAAAGAAGAACCTAAAGAAGAAACTTCACCATCACACACAACCATCACTCATGAATATGACTATGGTGATGAAGAAGAGGAAGTCTAAAGTTAATTTTGACACTAAAATAAAATGCTGTTATATTTAGGTATATAACAGTATTTTTATTATGAAAACAGGAAAACAATTTAAATTAAATTTAAACAAAGACTTTAACACTTACTACGGTAGTGTAGATTACAAAAAACCTAAATCAGTATACATTAACATATCATCATGGTTTTCACCTTTAAAAGAATGTGAAAACTGGGATAGAGCAGTTAGTAATTTAAAAAGGAATATACAATACCATATTTCTTCTACTGATATGAATAATTTATTTTTAGAAAAAAAACAAATAGTAGATTTAGATATTAGGACTAGTGGTATTAGAAAAAATAAAAGAAGTTACATGAATTGTGAGATAACTTTATTTTTAAGTAAAGAAGAACCAATCAAATCTACCAATATTAAAACAGCCGTACAAAGTCTTTTAAGTAATGTCATAACAGACAGTTTAAAAGTTTCACCATACTTTAATTTTTACAAGACAAAAAAGTAACCCCGAGTTTTATTACTCATTAACTATTTATAGTTAAAAGTAATAATGGAAATATTAAGACCGGGTAAAGTAGGGACAGGAATTTTAATAGAATATGACGCAGGTCATATATCCCCTAAAAATAATAACAATAAAAAAGTTATTAAAGAAATGACTGATAGGTCCATCCAAGAAGGTCCCATCATTTTTCATGCCATCCTCCAAAAAAGTGGAGTAGAAAATAGAAACGGCAGAGTATATCCAGATAACATTTTAAAAAGAGAAGTAGATAACTACCAAAAACTAATTGAGAAGGGTAGTGCCCTTTCCGAGCTAAATCATCCAGAATCTTCACTAGTAGATTTAGAAAGAAGTTCTCATAGAGTTTTAGAAACTTGGTGGGACGGAAATATATTAATGGGTAAATTAGAAATTTTAACTTCTCCCGCATACCACCAAACAGGTGTAATTTCTTGTGTGGGAGATATAGCAGCAAATTTATTAAGACATGATGTCACTCTAGGTATATCATCTAGAGGAGTTGGTTCTCTAGAAAGGGAGAATGGTAAAAATATGGTACAAGATGATTTTGAATTAATTTGTTTTGATTTAGTTTCATCACCATCTACACCAGGAGCATATTTGTTTAAAAATGCTGAAGATAAAGAACTATATGACGAATCTTTAAACCATGATACGTCGAATGAAGAAGTAACTAGTCAAGCACTAAGTGGTTCATTAAAACTAATGGATAAGTTAGATAACTTTTTATCTGGTTACTAAAAAAAATATTTTATGGGTTATTTATCTGTGGATTAAAGGTTTTTCCACTATTGATAATATTTATAAAACAAATAAAACTTTAAAAAGCGCGTAATAAAAAAGATATGGCAGATAAAAAATCAGTCTTAGAGGAAGCCCTACTAGAGGCACAACAGCTTGAAGAAGCTGTTAAATCTAATGCAAAAGAAATACTTGCAGCAACTATGAAGCAAGAAATTGAAGAGTTAGTTAAAGAATCATTAAACGAACAAGAAGAAGATGACTTTGTCGATATGGAAGACGAAGAAGAAGTTTCTACAGATTTTGTTGATGAGGATGATGACGAAGAATATGAAGACCAAGAAGAAGAGGAGTTTGTAGCTCCTGAAGGAGAAGAAGAAGCAATGGTATCCATGACAATGGGTGCGGATGAACCAGCACTCGACCTAACATCAGCATCTGACGATGAAGTATTAAAAGTTTTCAAATCTATGGGAGCTGAAGATGGAATCGTTGTTACACAGGATGGTGATACAATTGATATTGAGGACCAGGAAGCTGGTACTGAATATAAAATTGAGTTAGCAGAGAGCAAACTTAGAAATAATCTTTTAATTACAGAGGATTATGATAAAAACGATTCAATGGACGAAAGTTACGTTGATGATGAAGAAATGAACGAAATGTATAAAGATAAAGAGTCTAACGAAGGTTACGGTAAAAAGCACATGGACGAAAACGGTGAAAAAGAAATGTATGAAATGGGAATGGACGAACCAACTTACGAAATTACCTTAGCGGGTGTTGATGAAGAAGGTCTAGATGAAATGGAAGACATGGATGATGAAATGATGGAAATGGAAGACATGGATGATGAAATGATGGAAATGGAAGACATGGACGTTGAAGAACTTAATGAGCTTGAAGACGAACTAGAAGAAGGACACGACTGGGGTGGAAACAAACATGACTACCACAGAGAAATGGGTACAGACGGACATAGACATAGAACTGGTGATGTTGGTGGTGGAAAATACGGAAAAGGTGGACACTACAAAGATTACGAAATGGGTGAAATGGACCATATGGAAGATGAAACTAACGAAGGAGCTAACTGGGGTGGAAACAAAGGTGACTATCACAGAGAAATGGGTGCTGATGGGCACAGACATAGAACAGGCGACATCGGTGGTGGAAAATATGGTAAAGGAGGTCATTATAAAGACTACGAAATGGGTGAAATGAATTCTGACGAAGAAATGGAAGAAGCTTCAAGAACCTATGGTTTTGGTTCTAAATCCGGTAGAGGTCTTAGAAAAGGTATTACTAATAACAGAAACCTAGAATTCCCTATAAATGAATCTACTAAAAGTTCAATGAGTAAAATCATCAAAACAGCGAAACAACTACAGACAGAAAATCGTCAATTCAGAGAGAAAAACAAGGAATATAGACAAGCTCTTAAAGTATTCAGAGATAAATTAAATGAAGTAGCAGTATTTAACGCGAACTTGGCGTACTCTACTAAGTTATTCACTGAACACACAACAACTAAAAAAGAGAAGGTTAATATCCTTAGACGTTTTGATGGCGTCACAACTTTGAATGAAAGTAAAAACTTGTTTAATTCATTTGATAGAGAATTAAATTCTAAATCTAATAAACTAAATGAGTCGGTTCAAAAAACCATTACAAAAACACCTTCTGGTGGTTCTTCAGTCAATTTGATTGAGAGCAAAACTTACGAAAGTCCTCAAATCACTAGGATGAGAGAGATTATGGGTAAGTTATAATAATTAAATAAACGCTAACTAAAAACATAAATTAAAAATGGGAGCATTATTAGAATCTGGTATGGTCGGTAACATAGGGTTAAAACACCTTAAAGTTATTCGCGAAGATACTATTGGAAAATGGAACAAGCTTGGGTTCCTTAACGGATTAAATGGGCACACAAAAGAAAACATCGCTCAATTATACGAAAATCAAGCTACACACTTAATAAACGAGGCTACGTCATCTGACGCTTCAGGTTCGTTCGAAACAGTTGTTTTCCCAATCATTAGGAGAGTATTCTCTAAATTATTGGCAAACGATATCGTTTCTGTACAAGCTATGAACTTACCAATTGGTAAATTGTTCTACTTTGTACCTAAAATTTCAGAAAGAAGAACTGGTACTGTTGGAGACCCTTCATTTACAGGTGAAGGACACTACAACCCAATCGGTGGAGCGTTTTCTAACGATAACACTCAGTTTGACCCAGTAAACCTTTATGACGCATTCTACGAAGGTGACGGAAGAGAAGGTTTATTTGACCGTTCAAAAGGAGCTTATTCAGCTGTAACAGAACCAACTACGGTTCAAGTATGGAATTCAGCTACTGGAGATGGTCGTTCATTAGTAGACGCGAGTGTTAACACTCTTGGTGCTCTTGCAGTATCAGGTGGAACTGAAGCTTGTGTTAACGGTGGTTTAAGGTCAGCAATCGTTGTATTGTCAAATTTCCTTAACGATGGAGCTGGTAAATTAATCGGTCCTTCAGGTAACCAAATGGATACTGAAGAGTTCTTAGCATCTCTTGAGTTATCACCATCTACATCTTTAGAATGTTGTGCTGATACAGGTAAAACTGCTTATACAACAGCTACAAAATTACCATTTAGAGTTGTTACTCAAAAATACGGAAAACAAATCGTAAGTTACGGTAAGTCTAGTGGTACATTGTTCCCAGGTGGTTCTTACAATGATATTTGTGACGCTGATGGTAAAATTTATCTTGAGGTAGACCTTTCATGTCCAGCATGTATCGACTGTAATTCAGTTGATGGATATATGGGTGTTGATGTAAGAGATAGTTCTCCTACAACAATTTCTGCTTCATACAGAATTTACCAAGACTTGGAATTTGAAACTGAACTTGCTGAAGTTTCTTTTGACCTTGAAGCTGTTACAGTTTCGGTTACTGAAAGAAAATTAAGAGCTCAGTGGTCTCCAGAATTGGCACAAGACGTTAGTGCATTCCATAACATCGATGCTGAAGCTGAATTAACAGCTTTATTATCTGAAGAGGTTGCAGCTGAAATTGATAGAGAAATCTTGAAAGACCTTAGAAAAGGTGCAGCATGGCAACTAAGATGGGATTACAACGGATGGAAGAGATTCTCAGCTGGTCAAGCACCATACACTCAAAAAGATTGGAATCAAACATTGATTACTGCGATTAACCAAATCTCAGCTCAGATTCACAAGTCTACATTGAGAGGTGGAGCTAACTGGATTGTATGTTCTTCTGAAGTTTCTGCAATCTTTGATGATTTAGAATACTTCCACGTTTCTAACGCGTCTCCAGAGCAAGACCAATATAACATGGGTATCGAGAAAGTAGGTACACTTTCTGGACGTTACACAGTATACAGAGACCCTTACTTCCCAGCAAACAAATGTTTGTTAGGTCACAAAGGAACATCTCTACTTGATACTGGTTATGTATACGCACCATACGTACCATTACAACTTACACCAACAATGTATAACCCATTCAACTTCGCACCAATCAAAGGTATTATGACCAGATACGCGAAGAAGATGGTTAACAACAGATTCTATGGTCTTATCACTATAGACGGAGTAAGAACTTTCGATATCAGAGAGTTAAGATAATAAGTATTTTATACTTTATCATAATAAAAAACCCCTCATTAGAGGGGTTTTTTTTTTAATCTATAACAAAGGAGTCCTCGTATTCAGTAAAGACCGTTAGAGTACAGAATATCCAGTCATACTCGTTTTTAGACCACTTATAGTTTCTACCTTTTAAACAACTTATAGCTCCTACTTCCGCATCATCAGGATTTAACAATAATTTATTATGGGCTGGAGACTTTTTCCATAAATAAAGTATTCTTTCCGCTATTTCTTCATTAGTACGAGATGTACTCTCAACAACAGCTACATTTTCACCAGAATAAACCCACTTAATGTCATAATAATTTAACCTAGACGTTGGTCGGGGTGTTACGGTATTTTCTGTATGACTCATCTCCCCCACTTTAACTTGATATTTAGAGTGGTGTTCTGCTGGGTCAAAAGCTTTGTCTGACCATTTCCATTCTTTTAGACCATTTTGTCTCCTATATTCATTACATTTATTAAATAACAAATAATCTAAATACGTTTGAGAAAACGTGGTTAAACTTATTATTAATAAAAGTGTGGTTAAGAGTATTTTTTTCATAGGTAATATTTTTTTTTTTAATGATTATAGTACAAATATACTAAAAAAATATTAAACTACAAAATTAAATTAAAAAATTATTGTCTATAATCTGCAGGAGGATTACCAAAGTAGTTAGCTTGATTTACTACTTGGAATTTTAAAGTTTGGTAGTAGGTGTTTACTTCTAAATCTGAAATAGCCTGAATATCTAAATAATATTCGTTAGGTATCATATCACCAGTATCTATTAAAAAATAGTTTTGATTATTTGCCCTATTTACTTTAGTCCATGGATGTGTTTCTACTTCAGTGGTTCCTTGTTTGACATAAAGTCGGTATTGAATATTCGATATCGGTTGAGGCACTTCTGTACTATATTCTTTTCTAGCTGAAACAATAACTTTTCTGATATCACCATTAACTATTTTTTCATCTCTTTTTATTCCTGATACGGAATAACCATAATGTTTAGGTAAACCCACATGTGTACCTATTTCAAAATACTGGGAATTAGCTTTTAATGTAAATTTGTTATTAACGTCAGTTTGACAATTTCCATCTATAGACAATCCTGACCACCTATCAATAAAAATACAAGGTGTAGAATATGTGTCACATGGTATAGAAAAACAAACACAGTAAACACCAGTAGTTACTTGAGAAGCTTGTAAAGTATATAATAATGTTCCCGAACTATTGTATATTGTAACAGTAGGTAGAGAATCTAGGTTAGTTGGTACCCCTCCAGCATTAACATAAAGATAGAGACAATTAGTTTTACCTTCATAGAAAAAGTTTCTAGCGTCATTTATGTAGTCATCGTAATTAGTTTCTAAAAATGGTTCAAAAAATGTTTGTGTATACTTGGTAAAAAATCCTGTGGAGTAACTCTCAGTTAAACCAGTTAGGTATTCTAATTCTTTAACAAAACCAATAGCATACCCAATACTGTGAGTATTAGCAGTTAATATTTCATTAACTACTGTAGTCATATCCATCTCTATATTCTCATTACCATTATCAAAAGTTTGTCTAGCTATTATGTGTGGAGTAACACAACCAGCAGCTGTCCAGTCATAAGCACCATTACAATTCCATTTATTTAAAGTACTTTCATAGTACCAATTACTAGGTCTTTCAGAAAAAGATTTATCCTCCAAACCCTCAAATTCAGAAGAGGCATCTACATAATCATAACCCACACCTTCAGACCATGTACTAGCTGTTGTTGCTCCTGTTAACTGTACTAGAACTAATTCAAAAGAAGTAGCTCTTCTATTACCTTTAGATGTAGTTGTATTTAATAATTCCTCATCAAAAGTTGAGGTATTGACCATCCGTAATGTGTGGGTAGCAGCAGAGTTTAAACAACCGCCAACTAAATTAATTGTACCGTTTTGATATTTTTCAATTAAGTCGGACAAATCTAAATCAAATAAAAATCTACTAAAGGAGTTATTTACTCTGGTTCTAGTAAAACCTGTAATAGTTTGTCCTTGTTCATTTAAACAAGTGTCTCCTGTAAAATTAGTAGCGATACACGTATATCTAGAATTTTTACCACCATAATAAATTTCAGTTACTGGATTTTTTGCAGTGTTAGTGTGACTATTAGACAATAGTGTATTGTTTTTATTAAAGTATGATTTATGTGTACTCATAATAGGCTTTAATAATAAATATCTAATTGATTCTTATATTCTTATTTAAATAATTACCTTGTTTGATTAAATCATCTATTTCAGATAATAGTTGTACACCATCCGCTATTGGAGGTGTATTTGCTTCTCCATGGACATGAGTTTTTAAAAATTCAACTATTTTAGTAAGTAAGATAGTAAGTTGGTCCCCCCTAACAGTGGGTTCAGTCTCTTGGTCATTAACTTTTATTAGTGATTCCTGTGAAAGACCTAGGTTATCACCAACCTCGTTATTATTTTCGTTTTCCGTAATTGGATTTGTTGTAGACTTATTTAATATTGAACTATCGTATGAGTACAATACAATTTTATTAGACAATGCACTTATAACCCCTTGTCTTGTAGAAGTATCAAAATCTCTATTTATTTCTACCGTTTGTAATTTTTCTAAAGTAGGTTCAGGTTGTTCCTTACTCAACACAAAACCGTAGTATTTTTTATTATTGACTCCACTTATACCTACATTTTTAATTATATTATTTGCTATATCTATTTGTGGTCCTAATGAATTATCTTGGCTAGTTATAATCTCAGTAAATCCTTTTGTTGGTCTAAAATAAAAAGGAAATAAGTTTAAATTTTGGTCTTGTCCCGAAGCGGGTGATGAAAAATCATCTATATAATCTCCCCTTTTTTCAAAAGCACCACTCGTAATACCACTTAATGTACCTTCATTAAATGGTGGGTCAGTGAGTGTTTTATCATTAAAAGTACCCACCTCTTCTAAAAATTCATTTATAAGATATGTCGCTCCACTTATTGCTTGATTTGTAAAATTAAGTTCAGCTCTTATTTTTAAATCTGACTGGGACTGAAAATTCGTAGTAAGTCCTGGACTATCTAAATTAGTAGGTAAACTAAATGGAGATTTAACTTTAAGTTCGTATAGTTTTATATTTCCATTTAAACTATCTGGGGTATCGAGACCAAAAACATCATATTCTACTAAATATTTTATTTCAGCTTCTACAGGTTTTTCAAAAATTTTCTGTTCTTCATTTAAAGACAATTTAGTGGGAAAATTATTTAATTGTATTGTAGTTGGTTTTGGGTTAAATATTGGAAAAGCTGGTTGAGAGGCGTTGGGTATAAATTTACCAGCTCTCATTGTTATCTCTCCATCTTCTCCCTCAGTACCACTAAAAACAATATCTGCATTACTTCTTCCGTCTATACTTACTTTAGTAGGTTCCGCAAAGGTATTGTCAGATATATCAGAGTCACTTATATTTTCTGTTGCGGATACTCTAGTACCTTTAGAGGTGTGGAGTCTACCTGTAGTGTATTTTTCATAAGGATATTTTTCTGGACTAGATATAGTAGGTCCTAAGTATTCTTTATTTTGTGTATCGTTGTCACTATCAAAAAATATTATTTTTACGTTTTCATCTTCTTGAGGTACTACATTTATAAAAACTGGAAGAAATGGGGAAAAAAGGTGTGGGTCATCTTTTGACCATTTAAGTTGTTCTACAGTAGAATACATACTATATTTTTCCTGTGTCAATAAATCTTTAAGTGTAATTTCATCGTAGTCTTTAGGGGTTTGTGTACCCTTGTAATCTTCATCTAATACGGCTCTAATCCTACCTGACTTCGCAGGGTCAATAGAATCAACACATACACCAAAAAAAATAATTTTATTAGCCATTACCTTTTAATCTGTTTTCATATTCACTATAAAGTTTTTTATAATCTTTTTCTATAGCGTCCATTTGATGAGTTATTTCTACAACTCTACTTTTATCATTTTCAAAACGTTCCTTTAAAAAATTTAAAGCGTCAAATAAATCATTATTAGATGCTTTTTTAGGTCCTTCTATAATTTTTTTTAAATCCATAATTATAACATTATACCTACACCTTCTCCTTGGTCCGTAACACCGGGTCCACTCGAGGTATTTACACTTGAAGGAAAAGTAGTAATTTGTACCTTTCCATTTTTATTACGTTCTTCTTCAACACCCTTAATCATACTGTACGCCATTTTTACATTAACGTTAGGTGAACCATCTGGCATAGGTTCTGTATTAATCCCAGACTCAGAAAAATTCTTGATGACATTTTGTAGTGCTCTAACATCACTAAAACCAGGTCTTAATTCTGCAGCAGCAACTAAATTTTTAGGTATATTAATTGGTGGTACAGGTGGTAATTTTATATATTTAAGTAAAGTATCTAACAAACTTCTACAATCAGAAATATTATCTAGACTTTCACTAGCGGCGAGTAGGGCTTGAATTAATGAGTTAATTATAGCGGATTGCTTAACGTCATTTTCTCTTAAAACCTTTTGTATAATATATGATACTAATTGAATTATAAATTTTTTAACTTCCTCCCAAACATACTCTAAAATTAGTTCACCAATTCTTTTAACTATTTTAAATATTATTCTAAAAAATTTCTTAACTAAATCCATAATATCTAAACTAGCTATAAAACCACCAACAGCTTTTAAAGCTATAGATATACCTAAAATTACTTTAGGTGTTAAAATTAAACTTATAAGAATTAAAGGTAATTTTTTAATAATATTAAAATCAAAGTCTACTTTTAAATTAGGGAGTTTAAAACCTAAACCTAATTCTTTATCCACACTCATTCCATTTATAGCATTTTCAATAGCTGTGTTTAACATGACTCCTTCTACAGTACCATTATTTTCATTAATTAACGCATCTATCGCACTATTCATTTCATCTATATTAATTTCACCTTCTATATCATCACACGTCACAAATTTAATTAAACCTTTTAATTGTAAATTTACATTTTCATTTAAATTCCTCAATTCCTGGTCGTTAAACTTAAAAAATTTATCAATATCCTCATCTCCACCGTCTTCTGATAAATGCCCCACACCTGAAGAATTTATATTACCCCCTAAAGAACCATCACCCTCATCACCACAAATATTTAATAGTTTGTTTATAACTTGAGCAAATTTTCCTTTTAATTCTACATCGGGTCCACTCATATCAGCTTGTATGGATAGAAATCCAGACATAGAATCTAGTAATACAGCTAAAAAGTTATGAGGTTCAAAAATTTTAATAGAGTCGTAGTAATCTCTTAAAAATGTAGTGATTTTTCTATCATTATCATTAGTAATGGTATTATCGTTGAACGTATTGTCTAAACCTACTGGTTTTACTAAAAAATTTTCTGTACCGTCAAATTCAATTGTAAACAATCTTTCACCAGAAGCACCAAAATAGTCTTGGGGAGCCGTAGGGTTTTCAACTCTACTATATAATTCTTTATTAGCAGCGTAAGGAAAATTTAATTGGACCGGGTCATCTTTTTCATAAGTGGCTTTACCTACCTTAGTGGTTGGAGCGTTTTTAAGTAATTTAAATGGGTCTACACTTTTAACTGGAATTTCCATAGTATTATCGGAACCACCACTACCATCAGCTGACGGAATTACAAAATCTAAATTACAATTTATAAACTGTATTAACTCCTCAAATAAAATTTCTTTACATTCCTCACCAATCTTACCACCAATCTCCTTACTTATTTTTTTACGTACTTTTTTTACAGAATCGTCACCACCCAAATTTTGTAATAGGTCCATAAAATATTGTATCATATTACCTTCACCCTCTTCTACATTTGCACTTACCGAATCTAAAGAAGACATTAAACTACCTAGTTTAGCGTCTTTATCTAAAGATTCTATCGCGTCTTTTGTGTTGGTAAGATTCTGAATACCCTCTAGACCTTTCTTTTTAGTATCTCCAATATCTTGTGCCATTACATTTTATATTCTGTTGGGTTATCACCCTCTTCCTTATCTTTATTTAATAGTGAATTTAAAGTTTCTCTATCTTCTAAAGAGAATCCCGTACCTGTATTACTGTTAGTTAAATCTTTTTGTACTAAAGCACTTTGTATTTTGGCTAGTTGTATTTTTTTCTCTAACGCTGAGTCAATAACTTTTTGTTGTTCTTTAATTACAGGACCTAGTTGTTGTAAATCGTCAGGTCCTTGCATAAAGCTCAACATTTTATTTTGAATACGAATAGCTGTTGTTCTTTGTTCTACACATTCATTGTAGACTTCCTGTAATAAAGCTAATACACTTTCTTGGTCTAACTTTATTTCTTTCTTTTTAGGTCTAGGCATAGTAAATTTATTTATTGCATAAATACTTCAACAATAAAAACCTTAGTCCTTATACCCGTCTATAACCCCTTTATAGATGATTTTAAATTTCTTTAAAGAACTTCGAATTTCTTTTGTAGATAAATTAGTCATTTCTCTTAAATTTAAGAGAACTAAATTTTTATTAAACTTGTTACCGTCACCATGGATAAAAATTTCATCATAATTAGTAAAAACTTCTATGAGTGCAGAACCAATTTTAACCTCATTTTCATTAAGAGGTGTTATAGACATAAATTCCTCAATTTCATCTACTAAATCTATAAAAAATCTAGAAGTGTCCGTTTCCTCACCATTATTCATATAATAAACTTGGTCGGGTCTTTCTTCTATCGACTTTGATATGTCTTCATAAGAAACATTTCTATTTTGTAGTTTCTGGTCTTTAATTATTTGACCCATCAAATAATTTTTACAAATAGTACCAAAATAAGAATAAGCTTTTTTACCTTTAGCTGGTTTAAATTTTTCGGCTTTTGTAATTAAAAAAGATAATACATCCGCGTGAATATCCCTAAATTCCAAACCTTTACGGTATAATTTATATCTCCTAATTATACTGTCAATCATCTTATTTAAAGGAGAATATAAATAAGTGCTATATATTTCATTTCTTTCAGTTAGGGTAGTAGCCGTTAAAAACATTTTAACGGCATATTCCTGTTCTTCCCCGAAATACATAGTATTTTTAGATTTAGGTCTAGGCATAATCTAGACAGTTTCTGGTGTATATTTTATTTCTCTATCTGAAGTGAAAAAATATTCTTTTTTAGCTGTTTCAATCCAAAAATTAGCCTCAACAGCGTCAATCAATTCTTCTTTGTTAAATTTGTAATTCCAAAATAAAGAATCTGGTCGCATATTAGTGTGTTTGTAACCAACCTTAGGAATTGTAAATACTTTTAAATCATTGTAAGTAGCTCTTAATAAGAATTCGTATACAAAAGTTAAACGAATAGTACTTTTAAAACCACCTACTTCCTCAAATTTTTCTTTATTGATTACCATTCCACTTGTTTGAAAATTAGGATACCTTAATAGACATTGGTTATCTAAGTAACCCATTTTGTCACTAAAATTCATAGCCCAAACTGCTTCATTTGTAAAATTAATAAATTCTCCTTCAGCAGTTACGTCGACAACAAGAGGTAAGAAAATATCTACGTCTTCGTAGTGAGATAAATATTTTTCAACATTTTTAAACCATATTGTAGCATATTCATCGTCATACTCTAAAATAGAAAACCATTTAGTTTTAGTATTTTCAACACCGAAATTAACTTGTCCCATAAACGAAGTGTCTCCAGTGTTTTCCATAATTTCTACTTCTAACCCACTAAAGTCAAAAGTTTCTAAATAATTTTTAACTTTAACGTCACTACTTCTAACTACAAGTAAACTAGGTTTATTTTCTACCGTTTGAGTAGAAATACTTTTGATTGCATTTTTAAATAAATCATCTGTTTTTTCATCCATTAAATGGATTGGTAATATAATTGTTAAATCTTTCATTTTAATTTTCTTCATTTACTGTAAGTTTATTAATAGCGTTTTCTAGTTCTTCTTCTTTTTCTTTCATCAACTCTTCCATAAAAGTTTGAACTCCTTCTTTTTGTTTCTCTAGTGTGTAAGGTTTTACAGTCTCTTCCATTTTTTCAAAAAGTGTGGTAGGTACAGAGTCCTCCAACCAAGTTTTCATATAAGCGTTAATTACGTCCACTATTTGGTTAAATTCATAACTCCAGAAACCATTTTCTTCAGCTAACCACTCAGGTTTAAGGTTAGGTATCTTACCTATGACAGGAACTCCACTTTTCATACACTCCAAAGGGAATGTACCAAAACCTGAAATGTCATCAACCCACACACCTACAGCTACATCCTGTAAAGTCTCTGCAAAATTTTCCAAACTCATACCTCTCATATCTCTAAATGTCACCCATTTAAATTGTGGATATCTAGCATAAAATGTTTTAACTATTTTCATCGTATCTCTAGGTTCTCTAGTATGAATAGCTACCAAAGGTGTACCTGGTTTATCACTATTTTTAAATAGAGGTGATATGGTTGGTGGTACTATCGATACATTTAAATCTGGAAAAACTGATAATATATATTCTTTAGAAATTTCAGAAGTTGTAATCACATGAGTATACCCATAATTAATCCATTGTACCCCTGGTTGTAACATTTCAAAAATGTAGTCATAGGATTGACATAAGACGACCTTTGTACATGCCATCTCTTTAGTTTGTTCCATAACATGACCAAACAGTTCAGGGACTATAAGAACGTCTGATGGACCTACTGATAACCCACCTGTACTAACACAGGAATGAGGTAGAGAAGAGTACTCTTCACCCAACCACTCACTAATTGGCATCCATTCTCCATTTTGAGAATCGGTAATTTTATAGTCTTCATTTTCATGTAAAATAGACGCATTATAACCATTATCGATTAGAATTTTTACTAAACTATAATTGTAAGCTACAGAAGCTTTAGGGTTACCTTTAGTGTCTTGAGTTAAAACAAAAATTTTAGATTGCTTTGATTTGACTAAATCTAAAGCTTCCTCAATTTTTTTAATGTGATTGTTGTCTGTCATTTTAGTTATTTTAATTTACTTCTTTTATTATTTTATATTCAATTAAGGTATTAAAAGACAATTTAAATGGAAAACTTAAATTATCAAGACTTTTATACCCCATCTTTTCATCAATTTCTTCATCGGTAGATAATATAACATCTAAAAATAACCTTAACATTTCATATTTTGCAGCGTTTATGGCCAAATTATCTGTCACCTCTTCTCCCTCTTTATTTTTAGATTCTTTTTCAAGTGTTATACAGTTCATTAACTCGTTCAAGTCAACAACCATTTTAGTTCCCATAATTTCCACTTGAAAATCTTTAAGCGAACTCATTTCTCTCAATATACTCATTTTCTACTAAATCTTTAATCGAGGAGACACATAGAACATTATCGTGGTAGTTACCCGTCTGATTGTCTTTATCGTATTCCTCTTTGTTTATTTTTATATACTTAGTTTTTTTATACTTAGTGATGTTTAAATTATTTGTAATTATTATATCTGCCTTCTCATTAACAGATTCAAAATCCTCCAAAGGAAAAAACTCAATCTTATCTATTAAGATACCCATCCTAGCTAAAAACATTAAAGTAGCTGGTTTAGATTTTTCAATTTCATTAGAAAAGAGGACAATATTGTGGGTATCTCTATATTTTTTATAAAATTCATTAACCATGTACGATGTCCCTTCCTCACACTCGTTAGAATAACCAAAAATTCTCATAGGACATTCTATATACATATATTCTATTAATTCCTCTTTAGTTTTAAAACCTAAATACTCTTGTAGGTCTTGCCCCACGTACTCGTCTTCAAACTCTTTTTCTAAGTTATCTGCTTTATATACGATTATTGTTTTACTAACAATATCTCTAATAATATTATTTAACTCTATGTAAATATTTTTTTTCATTAATTAAAATTACTTTAAATTATTAAGTAGTAAACTATTAATAACCAGTTAATAGAGTTAATACTTCGTCTATAGCTTCGTGTCTATGATTATCCTCTAATACGACTTTGAAAACAAATTCAGAGTCTTTAATTTTAGGTATTTCATGTATTGCTGAATAATTTTTATCTTTTAGGTCTATTTGTTGATTATCACCACAAAATATCATGGTAGAACCTTTACCTAATCTACCTAATGCCATATTAAGTTGTGATTTAGTTAAATTTTGAAATTCATCCACTATCACTACACAATTCTCAAAGGTCCTACCTCTAAAGTGAGCTAAAGACACTAGTTCAATACTTTCATCTTCCTCCATTTTTTCTAATATGGTTGGTTTGTTATAGACCTTTCTCATATTACTTCTAATCGGTACTAACCAAGGTTCCATTTTCTCTTTTTCTGAACCAGGTAAAAAACCGTTATCTTCTGTAGAAACTGTAGGTCGTGTTATAATAATTTTATTAACCATCCTTTTAAAAAACATGTCTAAAGCAGTTTGACACGCTAATAAAGTTTTACCTGAACCAGCTTTACCTACAATAAAATTAAACGGTTTATTAAGTATTGAGGCTTTTGATTTTTTTTGTTCTTCAGATAAAGTTATTGAAAATCGTACTGGTCCTTTAGGTGGTACCTTATCTATATTTTGTTTTGGAGCCATTAATATTGTTTTTGTAAAACCATTTTATTAATTCTAACCTGTTCGTCCCAATACTGAATCATATCATCCATTAGAGTTTCAAAAGTGTACTTAGGCTCCCAACCTAAAACTGTCCTAGCTTTAGTTGAATCACCTTTCAGATATTTTAATTCTTCTGGTCTTAAAAATTTAGGGTTTTGTGTTACGTAGTCTTTATAGTCCATGTCTAGTGCGTTAAATACATAATCACACATATCTCTCACTGAGTGAGTTACCATTGTAGAAATTACAAAATCATCTGGTGTTTCATGATTAATTATTTTATGCATAGCTCTTACATAATCATAAGAGTGACCCCAGTCACGATAAGCATCCATATTACCCAACTCTAATTTATCTTTTAAACCGTGTTTAATTTCTAAAGCTGTTTTAACTACTTTACTAGTTACAAAATTAGACCCTCTTCTAGGTGATTCATGGTTAAATAAAATACCATTAGTTGCGTGAAGATTATAAGCTCTACGATAATTTCTAACAATAGAATAACCAAATAATTTAGAACAACCATAAGGACTAACTGGAGTCATAGGTGTTGACTCTCTTTGAAATCCGTCTTCATCTATAGAATTACCGAACATTTCCGAAGAACTTGCTTGGTAAAATTTAGCTTGTGGACACGCTCGTCTATAAGCTTCTAAAATATTTAACACTCCTAGAGCGTTAGTTTGCACAGTAAATTGAGGAATTTCAAAACTAATCCTGACATGTGACTGAGCCGCTATATTGTATATTTCATCAGGTTGTATTTTATCCAATAACCTTTCTAACCCTGATTGGTCTAACATATCTCCGTAGTAAGTGTGTATTTCACCCTCCAATTCAGAGATTCGTGTATCTTGATTTTCAGGTGTTGAGTTTCTCCTAATAATTCCGTGAACCTCATATCCTAAATCTACTAAATATTCAGCTAGGTAACTACCATCTTGGCCTCCAATACCTGTAATAAATGCTTTTTTCATGTTTATTTTATTTTTTCTCTATTATTATAATCACCAAAATTCCTACTGTAAACAGTTTTCCCTCCGTCTGGTGATTCATAAATTTTAACGGTAGGGTCAGTCTCTATATTTTTTTTACTGTTATTAACAAAAATAACAGTTGGGTTTTTTTGTTTTATATGTTTTCCATAAATTTCTTCAAAACTAAAAGATTCAGATAATAAAGTAAAAGGGACCATGGGTTCTCCATGACCATAACTTACCATATCCCATAATTCATATTTTATCATAATTTTATAATTTTAGAATAGTGTTTTATTGTATTTTTAATACCTTCTTCTGGTTTAGTGAATAAAAAATTAGGAAAATATTTTTTAAATAATTTATTACACATTATTTTTTTAGGTGCTCCTTCTGTTTTACTTAAATCATTATTGATTAGAAAATCAGTACCTAAAATATTTTGTACCATGTCTACGGATTCCTTAATAGAAAAACCAAATTCTTGGCCTAAATTTAAAGGATTGGGTATTTCTACTTCTCCCGAAATAATTTTTTCATCCTCTATAATAGATTTAATAATTTTAGCAACATCTTCCATATAAATCCATTCCCTAATAGGGTTCCCAGTACCCCATATTGTAAATTCTTTTTTATTTTCTTTTATAGTTTTAAGTAATCTAATTATAATACCATTTAATGCGTGTGTTTTATTTTCATCGGAAGAATCAAAAGGACCATAAGCGTTAGGTACTAATAAATTTATGGTTTTAATATTATACTGTTTTTTATAACATTCCGACAATATAAATCCTGTTTTTTTAGAACTACCGTATGATTCTACTGATGGGTGTATTGCTCCCTTCCACCAGTCCTCTTCTTTTAAAACATCTAAAGTATCTCCAGGGTATGAACAATTAGCTAGTGGGTTAATTAACAAAATATCTTTATTATGTTCCTTTATCGCTTTAAAAAGATTAATATACATTTCAACATTCTCACTACAAACTGTTGCAGCGTACTTACTAACATAACCCACCCCACCTACATGTGCGGAAGCATTAATTATAATATTAGGATTAATTTTTTTAAGTGTATTATTAATACTGGATAATTTAGTTAAATCACAACCAGTTTTTCTACTTTCATTGAAAACGATATACTTTTCACCTGTAAAAACTTTGTTTAAATTTTTACCCATAAATCCATTCCCACCTAGTATTAGTATTTTTTTCATCTTCTCTTTTTTAAAATATAAAAAAATTTAATCAAAATTCAATGCCTAATCGTTTAAAGAATTCATCTTTACCAGTACGTTCTTTAATAAACTTAGCTGGTATACCAGCATATAATGAATAAGGTAAATATTTAATTTTTTTAATTAAAGAATGTGCACCAGAAGCAAATCCATCAGGTATGTTAGTGCCAGGTAAAATACAAGTGTGTGCACCTATAACACAATATTTACCTATATTAACATCCTCATAAGTCCCACCAAACCGTAATTTTTCTGGAACAGAAGGTAAATCTAAAGAAAGAGTATCATATTCCGATGAGGCACAGTGGATTGAGGAGTGGTGAGATATAGTAGTATAATCACCGACATATAGATGAGCTAAACTTCCAGAAATAGAAACATTAGAAGCTATATGACAATTTTTACCTACCGTTATCCCACAAGAAATATATGTAAAATCATCTATAATTGTACCGTCACCTATTGAAACCTCTTCTGGTTTACGGATACGAACAGTTTTACCTATTATAACATTTTCCCCACAATACTTTAGTTTACTTCTATCAAAAAAGATATTTTCCATTTTTATTTAATATAGTTTTGGTACATGTAGTCTTCGGCTATAGGTAAATTAAGAGACCTTTCAAAATTATCTTCCATAGCTTCTTTTTTACTAAAATACAAATCTGGTGTTAAAGAATCAATATTAAAATTTTCATCTAAAATGATAATCCCATCAGTGTTAAAAAATTTATCTATACTAGGCATTCCCCAAAAAACTGGAATTGTACCAGTAACAAAACAATCTGTTATTTTTTCCGTAAAAATATTATCGTAGTTATCATTTTCCATAGCTATAGAAAATCTATAATCTTTTAAAGCATCCTCTTTATGGGTTAAATTACCGAACCCCCAACCAAAATGGTCTAAATGGTTCCTATACTTATTTAATATTTGATGACGGTAATGATGTCCAGGGCACATTCTTTTGTGTGAGGCAATCATTGAAAGATTTTTACTTTTATTGTAAATTTTGGGTTTGGTGACCCAGGGAACAGAGTTAGTTATAATCTCCTTAAATTTAGGAGATAGGGATAACAACCTTTCATCGTGAGTGAAAATTAACTCAAAATCCTCTTCTAATCTAGAGATATTATTTTTTACCCATTCTATAACTTCTGGTATAATAGCGGAAGATTCTAAAATCCACGCGTAATTTTTTTTATTTGGGTTGGGTTTACACTCTATTAAAGCGTTATCTATGTAAACACTTATAGGAGCACTTTCACCTTTTTTTACCCACTCTACATACTTAGGTATAGAATAACCCGAAGAAGAATCAGCATGATGAAATCCCCCACCTATTAAATTAATTTGTTGTTTTATATTCATTCGAAAGTATATTTAAAAGTATCAATATCCTTTTCATAAAGTTTAGATACTATTTTTTTGGTTTTATCATTATAAAACTGTGTGTATGGTACATGGTAAGAGGTATTACGTTTAGGGGGTACAGGTAAATTTAATCCTGTTGACAGATTAACATTTTTAATTATATCTTCAAAATTTTCCATTTTACCAATAAAATCTACCATAAGTTTGTCTTTATCATCATATACCCAATTATATTGATTTAAAGTTAAATAGTTAATGTTAGATTCGTTTAGGTTGTTAGGCATTGTAGAAAATGTTGGGGTCATGTAAACATCACCCCTACCTTGACTAATAAAATTAACTTTACTAACAAAATCATCAAAAGAGGTACATTTTAATTTATCAAACCAGACATGTTCAGGAGGAGTTCTTAAACCTCCTGTTGTGTGGGTGGGTAAAACCTCCGAACCATTTTTACAAAAACTGTAAACAGAAACTAACCTATCCCAAGGATTACGAGTATGTGCAAATTTAAAATAATCGTCAAAATTATCATTTAAAATATTTTTAATATTACGTGCAAAAGTATGTCCATAAGGTTGGGGTGGGAAGTCTAATTCCTCTAGTAATGATTGTATAGTCCACCCCCCAGTTTTAGGTATGTGTATATGTAATAATTTTTTATTTTTTATTTGGGTTTCCATTTTTTATTGAAATATTTTATTTTTAGTTAAGTCAGGCCAATCTTCTAATTTCCATTTTTTAGGGGGAGTTTCAATAGCTGACTTTAGTTTATTCAATCCCAACTGAGCTGTTTCTGGAGTCATGTAGTAATGGTAACCAGTTACTTCTATATTTTGTTCTCTCCAGGGTATGTTTGGTATTCTACCATCGTAAACCATTTTTCTTAAATGAGTAGCAGCTTCTAGGTTGTCAGTTAAAATCATCCCACCCCTACCTAAACTTAAATGTTTTTGGTATTGAAAACTTAAAGACATAAAAGTATTCGGTATGTAACTATCTTTTTTCCACAGAATTGCAGAATCTATAATGTTATCTGTTAAATAATAGTAATCCTCCCACTTTTCGTCCTTCCAGTTTAATTCTATATTAAGTTTGTCAGCTAAAAAAGGAATAGAAAGGTAAGTTCTTTTAGGAACACTAATTTTTCTACTTTTATGGTATCTTAAACAAAGTTCTATTCCGTGTGTACAACTATCAACCGCTATCCCATAAGGAGCACCAAAAAACTCAGCTACTTCCTTTTCAAATTTACTTACCGTACTAAAATCTATTTTTTTAATCATTTTTTTGCTTTTACATTTAAACTTATTAGGGTTCCCTTATCTTTATCCCCCTTGGGGTCTAGGTATGCTTGTGAGTGGTCGTCATTTTGTCTATGTACTTCATAATGTCTCCAATCGTATCTTTCAATATTATTATATGCTAATTCATATAAAAGATTATATAGTGATTCAAAATCATAAGTTGTTTTATGATATATGGTTTCATCTCCCATAGGCATTTTACCATAAAGAGGACCTGTAATATCTTTTAATTTTACCCTTCCGTTGTGGTATAGTGTGTTCATCATTTCAAAATCTGGAACCGCAATTCTTAACTCCCCACCTGGTTTTAATACCCGACGCCATTCACGAAGTACTTCCTTTACTTCAACAATATCAAAATATTCTAAAACATGACTAGCATAAATTAAATCTACACTATCATCTTTATAGGGAAGATTTAATATGTCTTTAGAGTCTAGATGTGGGTAATCCCCACCATCTACGTGGTCCCAGTCCGAACCAAAATTTCTCCAACCACAACCCATATTAATTTTAATCATAATTTTATTTTTTTTATTGTGTTATTAGTTGCTATTGAAAGTTTGTTTTCATCTTTATAATTTACATCACTACAAAAGCGTGTGTATAAAACTTTTTGAGGTAATGGGGTTTTTTGATAAATTAGTGGAAACTCACTTTCAAAAAAATACCTATTATATTGTTGTCCGTCTACCCCACACATGTGTGTTATATTTTCAGTTAAAAAGTTTTGTCCATGATTATTTAAAAAGTACTCAATAACTTCCCCAAAGTGTACCCAAAAAGTGTATAATGAGGTTAATTGATTAACTTTTCTAGTGTGGGTAAGAAGTGGTGATAATAAATTTTCACCATAACCTGGAGGGTTCAGAGTAACGTAAGGAGAATATAAGGAAGCGGTTTCTTTTAACATTTTGGATTCTATTTTTTCTCTATTGTCCCAAAATAAATCAAATACTTCTTTTCTAAAATCGTCATCTCCACTAGTAGCTCCTTTAGTGTGACCAAACCAACAAAATTTATATTTTTTATTATTCTTTTTAAGTAATCGTAATGCTGTTTGAAAAGCTGAACAATCGCTATCTACTAATAAATTTTCGGGTGTTATGTCATATTTTAAATTTAATTTTTTACTATATTCATCTAAAAGATTAACCCATTCATTACACGAATTGTTTACCCCAACATAAATGTCATAATCGTAAAATAACTTATAAAATTTATCTAAAAATTCTTTACCTATGTATAATTTGTCAGGACTAGGTATGTGAGAAGCAAAAATTATACAATTTTTCACGGTAAATTTTTTACAAATAAATTATTCCTATACCAAAACAGTTCTTTTCTTCCATAATTTCGTCCGTGTTAGGGTATTGTTCTTTTATTTCTTCCCACAAAATATCAACCCTACACCCTAGTTGGATGTGTAGTGGGGTTTTTTTAATATCATGAAGTATAATTACCCCTCCCTCTTTCATAAGTTCTTTGTATACCTTAAAATCTTGTTTCGCTCCCTCATAACTATGGTCCCCATCAATGTAGAGTACATCCAAATTTAATTCTTTTACGCTATTAAAAGTAGTTTCATCATGACTATTAGCACCAATGTACGTATAGTTTTTACAAATTTCTTTAATTATATTTAAACTTCTTTCCGAATTTTCTATACCACCACCAAACCTACATTTTATATTGTCATCAATAGTGACTAACGATTTTGCAAAATTTGCAAGGCAAAAGGTTGAACCCCCATCATAAGCACCTATTTCTAAAATATCTAAGTGTCCTTTTTCTTTTTGTAGTTTTTCTAAAATTTTTAAGATATACATCCATTCTTTTTTATTTTGTTGTATAAAAAAAGTTTTTTCACTAATATCCCATATTTGTTCTAAATTCATATATTTTTTTTTAAATAAAAGTTTTATCTAATTCCTGTCCTTCATATGGACCAGTTTTATATTCATACACTATAGTATTTTCTTCTAAAATTTCATATGTGTGCCCACCATAAAGGGTAAAACTAGCGTCTCCAGGTAATAAAATAGGTTCCGCAATTACACTATTATCTAAATCATATAAAATACATTTTACTTTACCTTTAATAACAACCCAACTTTCTTGGGCTATTTGATTTTTATAAGTCCTTTCTTTTTCAATATGTTTGTGCGGTGGAAACGTCTTTTGATTTTCTAATTTCATAGCCGCACATTGAATAAAATGTTCAGAGGGAACAATATTAACTCTACCGTCAATATCTGTTAATCTATTAACAATATGTAAAAGTCTTTCGGGTTCTATTTTAGAATAAATTTTTTCCATTATAAGGTTGTATTTTTAAGTATAACATTACCAAAATTCCCTAAAAAATTAAACACTTTAATCTTTTCAAAATTAGGTAACATTTTTAAAGTTTCTTCTAAGTTAGAGGAACCTTCGTAAAGTTCCACCTCTTCAAATTCAGTGATTAGTATTTTGGTTTTCTCGTTTAAGGTTTTTACAGCTCCTTCAATAAACTCTTTTGTAGCTCCATTTACATCCACCCACATAATATCAATTATGTCTACATTATTTTCACTATACCAGGTGTCTAATTTTTTAGATTTTACTGTGGTAGGTTGTTTAAAATAAACGTCTGTAAAAGTGGTAAGATGTTCTTTAGGTTTTTTCATAGAAGATGAAGCGGACCATGATTTTTGGTCGTCATAATGTCTTCTGGTCTCGCTCTCACTTTCATACCAAGAAATTGTACCATCTACATTAGATATAGCTGTTTCAATTAAATGTATATTATCACTTTTAACGTTCTTATTAAATAACTCTATACTTCTCTGGTCTGGTTCAAAAGAATATATCTGAGCCTTTGGAAATACCTTTAGAAAATCCTTACTATCACTGCCGTCGTAACACCCCACATCAAATATTGTAGGTGTTTCTGAAACAACATACTCTTTTAAAGTCTCTTTATTAAATTCTCCTCCCATTATACTATCTTTTTTTCAACTAATTCTTTTATGGTTTCATGGTCTAACCCATTTAAGTTTAAGTGATTTATATTATTCACTCTCACACCCTCTATTTTATGTACACACACACCTTCATTTTCTATTGTACCTAATACTAGAACGTCTGTATTTCTAACATTTTCAGAATTAGTTACTTCAAATTCCCAAGGAGAAAAATTAGGTTGTAAATATTTAATAAATTGTTTGGTTGGCCAAATAGAAGCCTGAGTATTAACTATATAATCGGACTTTGGGTCAAGTTTATAAATGTTAATGTCATTTATTTTTTTATACGGTATTACCCCTTTATATATGCCAGAGTGATTGACTATCATATCATTAGTTAAATCTACTCGGTCTACCCCATCATCTTTAACTACTTCCATTAAAGCTTTAAGAATGTTAAAATTAATCGGACGAATTATAAATTGGTCTTCCATAATGTATATAAAATATTCTTCATCTATAGACTCAAAATATTTTTTTAAGTCATTAGACCAATCGTCAGGACCTGTTTGTGTGCCCATAGAAACAAAACTAAAGTTTACGGGTAAATCAAATTCTGGGGTTTTATACCCCAATACAACCACTTCCCACTCATTACCCCAAAACTTATTAAAAGTATGACAAAACACTTTTAATGCGTGGTGGTAATTGTCAGAAGTAGTACAATATATTTTTAATTTATTCATTTTATTTTTTTAAAAAGTCGTAATTCATATACCCACCTTGAATGTCAGAAAATCCGTCTTTCTGCCACGCTAAATGTGGTCTAAAAACATAACTAGGAAATACTGCTTGTAGTTGAGCGTAGGTAACATCAACTTGAGTTTTTTCTTTTTTAAGTAATTCTAAAATATGGTCAAAAAGATTACTTTTTATACAAATTGCGTGGATAGCGTAAGAGTGTCTTATTTTAGCTACCTTATCATTAACTGGGGTAATACCACCTACATGATTTCCACCCATGTAAATAAAAGACCAATCCTCAGGAACAGAAGAATAAAAAGAAAAGAATTTTTCTTTAAATTCTGGGTCTAATTCCACATCATCTTCAAAAATAACTATTTGTTTATAACCATTATCTTTAGCGTCTTTTACAACATTGTAGTTACTCCTAATTACACCTACCTCACCAGGTAATAATTCACCCACACCCTCAGGGGCAACTTCTTTACCATTTATTGCAGAAAACCTATCAACCACAATACCGTGTTTTGTGAAGTGTGTTTTACATTCCTCCCACCTATCCTTTCTATGGTCTAAGTTTATACAATAGGCTTTATCAAAAAGTTGGTTTAATTCCATGAGTCAAATAATTTTTCTGTTTTTACTATTTTATAAAAGGTGTCTGGAGCTCCTCCCATTAAAGCGTCTTTCGGGTACTCCCAGTTATTAAAGTAATCACATAGTTTATCAATACTTTTAAAGTTAGGTGAAGCTGAAGAATTTGTCAATTTAACTTTTAAATCTTTTCTAACATAACTCATGTGGTGCATTTCAATTTCGTCTCTAGTAAATATTTTACATTTACCCGCTTCCATTCTACGAGTTGGGTCTACTAGGGTTGGGAAGGGTAGTCCCATAACATATTGTTTACCGTTTTGTATTTTATAAATTAAGGATACATAGTAATCTTCTTTAGGGTCTAACCTATAGTTAGATTCTTTATAGTAAGTTACCATTTGACAACATGAAGAATCGTAATCACCTTCTATCATTTCTTTTTTCAAAAATTTAAATTGTTCGTCAGTGTAAAACTCGTCTGAATCCATTGCCATATGGTGAGTACACTTAGCTCCTTCCGATAATAACAAACCTATATTTCTTTTATTTATTTCATTAAAATGTCCCCCTCTTTGTGGTTGGGGTTTATATTTAAAAACCTCATCTACAAGACCTTCCGTTTTTAATTTGTTTATTAAAGGAATTAAATTTTCGTTACATGCATTACCAAAATTAGATATCTCTTGGTATACTACTGAAATATAATCTACATTATCCCTAATACTTTTTATAGAATTCTCTAACAATTCTTCACCATCAAATATGTTATAACTTACCCCTAATTTCATGTTGTTAATGTTTTATATTTATTTTTTATTATTAAAGACAAATTATTTTTATCTATGTTAGAAAAATGATTATGACACATCCTACTCCCTATTATTTTAGGTAATAGTCTTTGGGTATAATCCTCATATTATCTTTTTAATTTTTCTTTGTCTTTATTTCTTGTTTGACTTTCATAGTGGTATGCTACTGCACTCCCCACTAAATAATTTTTAAGTCTTTTATTTAAACACTCAATATTTAATTCCACATCTTCAAAACATTCATTATATGTTTCTTTAAATCCACCTATTTGGTTAAATAAAGTTTTTTTAATCATCATAAATGCCGCCGTATTTCCAAAAACTTCTTTTCTTCCCTGGTGGTAGTTAAAGTAACTACCAATACCATGATGACTTATTCTAATATTATAATCTTTATCTACAAATGCGACTACCCCTGAGTGTTGTATTTTATTATCTTCAAAATGTAGTCTTATACCTACAGTACCAGTTTGTTTGTTTGTGTTAAATACCTCAACCATTTGAGTAATGGCGTTATTTAATAATTTTATATCATTATTACAAAATAATAATAATTCAACGTCCTCCTCTACATGATTAGAAACCATATCATTATTAATACTAGCAAAATTATAGTAGTTATATTCTATTAATTTAATATTTGGTTTGTCCTGTATGTAATTTTTTATTTCTTCTAACTCCTCCAATGAAGAACCAGTGTCACCTATGTAAATTTTTAAATTAGAATAATTATCCATAGTAACTAAGGAACTAACACATTCCTTTAAAAGAGAAACATTTCCTTTTGTGGGTATCACCACACCTACGGTTGGATTTTTTTTAAGTGTAATTTTCTTATCTTTTACTAGTATAGGTGGTTTTAACGAATAGGGTAAATTTTTAGAGTGATTTTCTACAAACTGTCTTCTATTTTTTTCCCACTCTTCATTTGTTTGACCTATAGATTTGTGTGTTATAGTAATATTAGTAATTACACCCACTTTGGTGCCACCCAAATGGTTTTTAAAACAAAAGTCCACTTCATAAAAATGGAACCCTTTTATATCTTCATCAAAAGAATTTTTTAATCTATCTTTGTGTACCGCAAAAAATAAACCATCTACCAGTATACTTTCCAGTATCTCATCCCCAAACTTAGGTGAATAAGCACTATTCCAAGTTTTACCTTCATGAGTGTGTTTAACCTGACCTAACATTAAAGAAGGATTTTGCCACCATCTCCCTGTTGATTGCATTTCAGTAGTACCAGCTACACCTAGTATACCAAATCTACTGTCATTAAAATGTGAAATAAGTTTTTTACCCCAGTTTTTGGTATTGAATATAATATCGTTGTGACAAAAAACTACTATTTTGTTTTTAGTTTGTTTTAAAGCTTTATTGTAAAATTTTGTGAGTGGCTCTCCTTTATTTATATATTCAATAATTTCTGCGTCTTTAATACCCACAGTTTTTTTTATGTGGTCTATATGTGAAGACATCGGTTCGGGACTACAATAAACTACACTTATCATTACAAATAAGAATTTACGGTTTCAGTAATACCTAAATTAAAGTTGATTTCTGGTTTCCACCTTAATTTAGTATATATTTTATCATAGTTAATAGAATACCTTAAATCATGACCTGGACGGTCACCCACAAAAGATATTAATCTAGAAGAGGTACCAGGAACTAAACCTTTTATATTATCATAGGTTAAACAAATTTTTTTAATTAGTTCTAAGTTAGTTAACTCATTACCACTCCCAACATTATATCTTTCACCACTTTTACCAGAATGAAAAACTTTATCTATAGCTTTAACATGGTCCTCTACATGTATCCAATCCCGAATGTTACTACCATCACCATAAACAGGTATTTGATTATTTTCTTTTAAACAATTTATAACTTTCGGTATTAATTTTTCCTCGTGTTGGTTTGGACCATAATTATTTGAACAATGGGTTATACAACCAGGTAAGTTATACGTTCTATAAGCGGCTAAAACTAAAAAATCTGCTGACGCTTTAGATGCGGAGTAAGGTGAACTAGGAGCGAATGGTGTAAACTCATAAAAAGTTCTACCGTCATTAAAATCTAAACTACCATAAACTTCATCAGTAGAAACCTGCATAAATTTATTTGTTTTATGTTTTAATGAAGCGTTTATTAATGTCTGAGTACCGATAACATTAGTTTCTAAAAAAATGTCTGGGTCATTTATCGAGTTATCAACATGAGTTTCTGCAGCAACGTTTATGACGCCATCAAAACCATGTAATTCAAAAAGATTATTTACAAATCTTTTATTGGTTATGGATATATGATGAAAAGTAATTTTATCTATACAGCTTTTTAAATTTTCTTTATTACCAGCATATGTTAAGGAATCTAGGACATGAATATCATATAGTGGGTATTCTTTTACCATATGTTTTACCAGATGTGACCCAATAAATCCAGCTCCTCCCGTTATTAAAATAGTTCTTTTTTGCATAATACTTTTATTTTATACCAGTACTACCAAAACCCCCTTTTTCTCTATTAGAAGTGTTTAATGTACTTACTTTATTTAATTCTCCCCACACTTTATCTAATACTGGAGATATTACTCCTTGAGCTACTCGGTCACTATTTTCTATAATAAAATTTTCATTACTTAAGTTAATTAATATAATTTTAATTTCACCTCTATAATTACTATCTACAGTACCTGGAGTATTAAGTACTGTAATCCCGTTTTTTAAAGCTAAACCACTACGTGGTCTGACTTGTAATTCATAACCTCTGGGAACCTCAAAGTAAAGGCCTGTAGGAACTAATTTTCTTTCACCTGGCCCTAAAGTCATTTTTTCATTTTCAGGTAAATCAGCTCTAAAGTCAAATCCACTATCTCCCTCATGAAAATAATCTGGGTCTACATTATTGCTTTTATTTAAGAATTTTATTTCTATTTTAGGTGTCATTACTGGTGAACTGGTAAAAAACTCTGAAGATTTTTTTTCGTGTTCTTTAAATTTTTCTAAAAGTTTTGCAGTTTCCGGTAAAGCATCTGCTGTTGGTATTAAATCATTAATTTCACTTATAGTTTCTTTTAATTTTTTAATGTCCTTTATTATTTTTTCTTTCCCCATCATGTAATCTTTTTGACTAATTTTATTGTGGCAGTAACATCATTTTCACAATAAGTTTTTATTTTATTTATATCTTTTTTTTCACTATAATAAAATTGGTGTAGCAGGTCCCCCTTTAAATCTCCACTTTTAGGTGAATCAATTCCCAACGAAGCACAAATTAAGTCTAGTGACGATAACCCAATATACGAATTAAAACCCCAAACCTCCTTGGTGTCGACAACTCTAGTCTCCCAAGGTTTATCATTATAGGTGGGTAAAATCTTAGGTAGGTCTATACCATGTACTAACATTTTTTTGCCAATATAAGGTAAATCAAAGTTTTTTATATTATGTCCACAAATTTTAAATCCTAATTTGTCGACCCTATTAAATAACTCACAAACGTTACCTAAAATGTCCTTTTCATCACCAACAAAACTATCTAATTTAATTTGACCATTAGGTGATATAAACCCCACAGAGATACAAACTATTTTACCAAACTCAGGAAGTAAAGCTGCTTTTTTAATAAACATTTCGTTACTATACAGGTCTTCGTTTGGGTACCTTCTTTTACAGTAATCGTATCCAGTTTCATCCCACATTTTACTTAAATGTGGAAACTCTATATGTAAAGAATCCAAATCTTCCTCAATACCTACCGTTTCTATGTCTAGAAATAAAAGTTTATTTATATCTTTAATCATTGTTGATAATACTTAGGTGTTAGTGTTGGGTGTAAAATATCTTCATAAGGTGCTTTAATTAAAGACACTATTTCAGAATCTCTAGTATCTTCAGCAAGATATTTGCTTACTCTTGTAGTAGCTTCATAAACTGATTCTGATTCTACAATATATTTAAATTTTTTAACTTTAGGATTTCCATTACCGTCTAAAGCTCCGGTTTCAAATGCTACAATTGCTTGATAATACATGTTTTTTCTTTTTTAATGTGATTTTATTATTTGTTTATATAATTCTGCTCTTTCTTCAGTTACCCTATCTATATGATATTTTTGTACTGATTCGTAGAGTCTTTCACCTAAGTCTTCTATTAATGAAGGGTTGGTGACTAATCTTTTTATGTGTTGTGCCCATTGTTTGTGGTTACGAGAAGCGTCTATAAGAAGTGAATTTCCTTTACTATTGAATGTACCACCTTTTTCGTAAGCGTTTATACAATCAATTTGATAAGGGCCAAAATCTTGAGCTATTAACGCTTTTTTATGGAACCCCGCTTCAATGACTTTAAGTTGGGATTTAACCCTATTAAAAGTATGATGTTTTAGAGGTGCTAAACTAATATCGAATTTATTATAGTTACTAGCGTATGTTGTGATGGGTTTTGTCCAGACTCTTCTATATGGCGTGTCCGAGTCACCAAACTCCTCCCCAAACTTAAATTGCATTAATTGGGACATTTGTTTTTTATCAACAGTTTTATAATTTCCTGTAAATATTTTTTCATACTCGTACCATACAGACTCAGTTGGTTTAATTTTTCGTGTTCTTTCTTCACGGGTTTGGGGGTTCATTTCAGTTATACTTCCTCTCGTGTCAAACCCACAAAGTACAAACTGCATTTTATCTTTTAAAGAACTTAATTTATCTACAGTACCTCTTAATATTTCTAAATCTGCTAAATGAGAAGAACCACCTAACCAACCCACCCTTACACGACCACTTTTTTCTGGGTTGGGTGTAAACTGTTTTTCACTAGGGTCCACACAGTTAGGTAAGACATGGACATTAGGGCATATTTTTTTAATTTCTTGTGCAAATAAAGGGGTAGTTGTAGTAACATAATCCGCTAATTTTAAATTACCTAATATAAGTTCGTCCATTTTTTTATTACGTATTATCATATAAGCAGGATGTTCTGGATTTGGTAACCAATAATCATCTAAATCCATAATAGAAGGAATACCTAACTTTTTAATTTTAGGCATTACTTCCCTAGATAAATTATAATCTGGATGTAAAGTCCTATGGTAATGAATTAAATCATATTGTTTAAGGTAGTTTTCATCATTTAATTTAGGACTGTAATCGATGTCTATCCAAAAATCATCACCAAACTTTTCTTGTAATTTTAAATGTTGGTCTATTGACCTAAATTTTGATACCCCAGTTCTATCACTAGGTAAAACTAATATTTTGTACTTTGCCATATATTTTCTTGTGTTTTATGTGAGAAAAAGATACGGACAATAATAGAAATAGTCAAACAAAAAAAGAGAGGAAAACCTCTCTTTTTAAAATACAGTAAATTGTTAATTTTATTTTTTAGTACGTTTAACTGACTTGATGGATTTTATATTACCGACAAATATTTTATTACCTACTCTAATTTGTAAATTTTCTTTAATGTTTTTAGATTCCATTAATAAATTTTCTTCTACCATGATTTCTTTAATACATTCTTTAATGGTATCCTTTAATGTATTAGTGTCTAGACTCTGTGATTCAAAGGGAGACGGTATTGGGTCATTTGATTTATTTTCTACAATACGAGTTTTTTCTTTTAAATTAACGTTAACATTACTATTAGCTTTGTTTCTCATATTTTGTACACTATATTCTTCCGAGTTCATTTTTTGACTAACTTTTTCCATAAATGATTCTGATAAATTTGGTGTTGGGGAAATATCGGGAATTGGTGTATTAATCATGGCTTGTTTAATAGCGTCAGGTAATCTAGAGTTTCTAATTGATTCCTCTGTCATATTTGCTTTAGGATTCATATTAGGAGTACTCGGTCCAGGTATTGATGTATTATTAACCGTGTTTACTTGTTGTTGCATATTAACGGATTCCGTTCGTATATTTGGGGTTCTAGGTAACCCACCATTATTTTTATTCATGGCATCATGTTCCATAAATTTTTTAGCATTTAATAAAGATTGTTCTAAATTTTTCATTTAATCAAATTTTGCATTAATCCATACTTGATTCATACTCTTATCGCCGTTTGGGTTGTAGTTAGGTCTAGCTTCATTAAAATTTTCAGTTGTAGGGTTCCAATTTCTAACTCTATCTAACCTAAAAAATTTCCATCCAGGTACTTCCGTATCCGTAGCACCTTCAGTTTGCCAAGCTCTAACAACAGGGTTATTCTTTTTAGTCGTACCCGCACACACTGGTTCTATTGTTCTCCATCCAGGATTATTAACCGTATCACCTTCATAGTATATAACAGTAGCATTCTTGTTTTTTATAGCTTTCTGGACTTCGTCCCTATTAGCTACTTCAAGTATAATAGAATGTAGTGTGTTGTAAAGTTTCATAATAAAAAACTTAAGAAGGTGTTAATCCAATAGTTCCAGTTGTAATATTTTCATCAGGAACACTATAACCGTTTCCAGAATTATAAGAATTACTTTTTAGATTTTCTTTTCTAGTAAGTACATCAGTTTTTGTCCCCGTGTCTTGGTCTCTCACACCTAAAAATACTGAAGTACCCCTACCTTTTTCATCCCCATCACTTAGTGCGTGTGGGTGTTGAGGTCCGTATTTATCAGACTTAGGACTATAAATGTTTTTAGGGAATAATTTATCCCTTTCTGCTTGAGCAAATTCTGATAGTTTTGCTCCTGGTTGCATTTGTTGTTCTCCTGCCATAACTTTTTATTTTATAAATATTTTATTTTATCTTTATTTACAGTTCAAAACCAAGATTTAATACCATAAATCTAAATTTGGAACATTTGTCGGTACTACACGGACAAATTTTAATTTCAAACACAGTTAACTTACCTAATCTTAGGGTTAAACTATACTTTTCTTTTTTATTTCCACTTTTCCAGGAATTAATCCAATCAATTTTCATAATTAATAATTTATTAGTTTATTCATTCTTTTTATTGTTTCACTTAAATTTGTCATACTGTCCACATTATCTGGTCTAGGAACACTAACCTGTGTTGGGTTCCTGTTTCCGTCTTTTTCATGTTCATCATAATGGGTGTTCATCATACCACCATTCATTTTACTTTTCCTACCAGAAGCTTTACCATCTCTAAGTTGTTTTTCCAGTTCAAAGAAAACTTTTTTCCCATAATCACCTCCAGTTAAATTATATGGGTGTGTACCTTCTTCTTCATTTCTAAAAAAATTATTTATCTTTTTTAGTAATTCCATACTAATTACTGGATTTTTAATAATGTTAAGTGCACGTTCATAACCTTCAGTGGTTTTAGGGCCATTAAAGTCTTGCACCGCAATCTTAATATGTTTAACACATTTATTGGGTACTTTAATTTGATGTCCTTTAAGGGATTTATCAGGCATTTAAAATTTATTTAGTATTTCGTTTGGGTCCACTCCTTGTGCATCACACGCTCTTTTAAATTTAGAACCCATTTTATCTAGTATTGGATAGTTATTCATATCTCGTAACTCCATCTCAATACCCGGTTTAATATCCTCAACTTCGTCCTTTTTAGTCAAAATAACTTCTAACATATCTTTCATTTTTTTGTTAGACAATTCTACTAATCTTTTTCTTTCATCATTTTCAGCTTTCTCTTGTGATACATTAGTAGAATAACCGTTTTCTTCACATTTTTTTACAGCTCTTTCTCTAGTTAAACCATAGTTGCCCATAAAATATTCCATACATTCATTAGTTGTCTCAACATCACTATCTAACTCTTCATTATCACCTAGACCACCACCAAGATAAGCCTCACCCCAGTATCTTTTATAATAGTAACCAAACCCATTACCTTTTTGATGTGCGGTTTTTACCATATCATCACTAGTACTCCTACTAATTTTATTACTTTTATTAATACCTAAAGGAATTTTTGAATTAAGCATAGAACCATCATAATCAACTAATTCTTCTAGTTCTTCTTCACTTTTACCGTCTAACTGCTCAGTTTCCCACATTTCGTGGTCATTGTTAGGGTGTACTTCTTCACAACTTTTGCCTTTATGTTCTAATCTATTCATAGTTTCTTTTTATCTATAAATATTAATGCATTCATTAAATATTTATTTATGTATGGGACCACAGAATTTAAATAACTATTATTTCAATAAATTAGACGCTAGACTAGATTATAGTAGCTACTATGACATATTTTTAACGTCTGATGAACGGGATTACAACAGAGAAGTTGTATTTTCCCCTTATCTTATTTGTGTGGGTGACCACATTAATAATTATCTAAGTGGTAAAACTTGGTGTTCAGATTGTTTACCTCTTTGGATTGATTTAAGTAATCCACAGTCTAGTAGACAGTTATATCCTTATTTATGTACAGAATATGACGAAAATAACACATTATTAAGTTTACCATACTGGTGTTCTGCTAGCCCAAATTCGGGTGATACCCAATGTACTTGTCCTAAATGTGAAAACAGAGAGTTTACAGGAAATACCTCATTTATAGAATCCATATGTGATGTTGGATTAACTGGTGTAGATAATGGTTTGGTACAATATATGAGTGGAAACACTACAGAATATGATTTATGTAAGTTAGAGTTTATTACAGTTTCAGCATACACCGCCACGATGAGTGGAGCTACAGGTACTAATTGTGTAGGTCAGTGGAAAGGCTTTATAACAGGAGATAGTCCAGCCACAGTAATATTAGATTTAGCGAGTGGTTCAATACCCCTTAAATACCCCTGTACTGGTACTACTACATCAGTAACTAGTGGAATGACCATAGAGTGGAATAATTTTTTTTCTGGGTCATCTAACATTGGAGCAGCAGCACCTTATATGAGCTTATCTGGATGTTGTAATTTTCAAACCTCCCCAAATAGTGGATACTTATTAAAGTTTAGTAATTTTCAGTCCACCCTTAGTGGGGATTCATTTACTTTTGACCTAGTTACCAATAAAGGATACTGGCAAGCACCTTGTCAACTAGAATCTATAAAGTTATGGACTGATATGCCAGAACAATACAAATGGGACCACTTACATTATGATAGAAGATTTAAAATGAAACAAGTTACTGGCTTAACTCACCAGTACAGTTATGGTATAGAATCTGTTTCAGGGGTTACCGAAGGATATTATAATAATTTAAGAGGTGGATTCTACCAAGGATTTTATGAACTTTATGGTTATCCTTACCAGGTTTTACCAGAACGGGTTGAGTGTGGTTGGACCGTGGAATCTTTATTAAAGTTTGATGTTAAGTGTGTAACCGAGTGTATCATTCCTGGAACCAAAACACTTAATGATGTATACCCTAACAATAAAGGAATATATTTCTATATGGGTACTAGAGCAGAAAATAAATTTCATAATTTTTACTCAGCAGAAACCCACCTCCAAACTTGTGACCAGGGAGACTTTAGTTGTTCTGGAATCCCAACACCAATTATAACAACAGGAACTACCGGACATTGTGGTACTGAAGTACAAGTTATAACATCAACATATGATGAAAAAATAGATTCTTTAAGTAATGCTTTTGCTTTAAGACTTACTGATGATGGAAGAGTAGGATATAGAGCTTTATATTATACAGGGAATTGTATAACTACGTTTTCTGAGAAAAAAGTTTTAAACTGTGAAACTAACGAGTACTATACAGTTGAGGATTGTGTAACTGGTTTGACATACAGTTCTGGTTTCACTGTCGTAGAAAAATATAGTGATATTGTGTGTGGATTAACTGGTTCTACTTTTGTGGAAACTTGTCCATGGTTACTAGTTAGTGCAAGATTTAAACGAGACTACTGTTATGAAGGTTGTGATTTAGAAAATATGGGTGGGGTTAACGACTTAATAGACATTCCCGTCATAGATACACCAGGTTATATAGATTCTGGGTTAAATACCACCTCCACAACCTTGGTAAGGGAAGCTCCACTAATGCCAGGATGGAATGACCACGGTAACAAGGTTGTGGTTACTGGACAATATTTGGGTTCTGGTGAAATAGCTACTGGGTGTACTGAAAACGAATGTTGTTCTGGGTGCACACAACCTAGTTGTACTACTTGTGGTCCCGCTAGTGGTTGTACTACAAACTATACTAAACTGGTGGAAAAAATAAAATTTTCTAAAAAATGGTCTGATGAAAGATTTTTAAGAAAGGGGACATTAACGATTTTTGTTAATGGTAGACCAGTATTTACTGACCCTGATTTTGAAGAAATAATTCCTAGAAGATTAAATACCGAAAAACAAAAACAGGTGGGTGTACCCTTTAACATTTCGTGGGGTGGTGGAACCCAGGGATTGATTGACAATCAAACTTTCTCTGCTGATACTAGTGGGAATACTATAACTTGTCCTCCTTATGCACAAGACCCAGCAGATTTAGAGTTGTTAATAGAAAAGAATTTTGCAGGGACCTATATAGGTGGAATATCCCAACTAAGATACTATATACGACCACTAGGGGTAGATGAAATATTCCACAATTTCTTAGTTAACAAAGACCGATATGATTTAGTTGATTGTGCTGGTGGTTGTACTAACGGGTGTGGCCCTTGTCCAGCTATTATAATAAGAGATTGTGATTCACTAGACATTATCTTAGACTTTGCGGTAGGACAAACTACAACTTCTGTAGATAGTTTGTCACAATTTATAGTCCCACCAGAATACGTCTCAGTTAAGTTTACTGGAGTATTAGTAGATAATGTTACTAGTTACACAATAACACTAATAGAAAATATGGGAACAGGACCTAGTACAGTAGTAACCACACCATTTTTAGCAACACCTACCGATGTAATAAAAGTAGACATTGTAAAATTTGATAACACCAAGGAATCAAAAGTTACTATTATAGGCAACTTAACTAAGTAAAAAACTATTTATAAAATAAAAAAATATGTCTTGTAAATGTAAAAATATTATAGAAAACTTCCAAGGGGGCACTATTCCATTAACCACAACCTTTAATGGGGACATACATGTGTGTGGGGATATTTTAGGTTGTTCACCAGTAACCATAGGTAATGATAGTGGGTGTACATCTGGTAATACAACTTTAGTTGTTAGTGGAAGTTCGATATTTAGTTGTGATGTCGATATAGTAGGTAATATATACAGTGGTGGTACAAATTTATTAGATATTTTTTCCACTACCACCTCATCAGGTTCAACAGGAGGAGGGGGAACCTTTACAGGAAATACTTCAGCTACCTGTATTAATGAATTATGGGTGTCTAATATTTCTGGATGTAGTCCAGTTACTATCGGAACAGAAGCAGAATTTTCACAAGACGTATCGGTCTCACAATACATCAGACATACGGGTGATGCTGACACACATATTCAATTTTTAGATAATAAACTTCAGTTACATGCTGGTAACATACCTTTTATTCAACTTGATAAAGATGCAGCAACACCTTACCCTCTTACAATTAATCATGGTGGTAATAGAGTTAACTTGAGGGTTCTAGATAAAGATAGTAACCTACTTTTAAAAACCGATTCTGAAGCATCTAAGGTAAATTTATACCATGCTGGTAGTATGAAATTAGAAACACAAATCGGAGGTATTGATGTAATAGGTGAACTTAATGTGACTAGTGGTTTAACTGTAACGGGAGACACTATAGTAAAGGGGGGGAAAATATTACTGGGTGATGGTGACGTTAGTAATAACTATGCTGGATTTGGTAATAATGATGACCTAAAAATATTTCACAACGGAGCCCACTCAATAATAAGAGAAACAGGAACAGGAAACTTATACCTACAAAGTGATAATAATGTTATACTTTCTAAGGATAATAGTACAGAACCTATGGTGAAGGGTATTGCCGATGGAGCAGTTGAACTTTATTATGACAATATTAAAAAGTTTGAAACCACAACGGATGGAGCAAAAGTTTCAGGTGAACTTAATGTGACTAGTGGTTTAACTGTAACAAGTTCAGGTACAAATACTTCAGATACGGTATTTTTAGTACAAGATAGTGTCGGTAATCATATCATAGAAGGTTTAGATACTGGACAAGTTCATGTTGGAGACTTAGTTAATAGTGCCCTACCAACAAATCCAACACTTTTGATTGGTGCGGGTAAAACACCAAACGATAGAGGTTCGTTAGCCTTTACTTCTTCAGGTATAGGTATCGGGGGAGATAATGATACAATTGGAGATTATCTACACTTCCTTTTACCAGGAAGTGATAACAGTAGATGGAAATTTGATACTTCTTCCGCATTTGGTTTTACCTTAGTAAGTAGACAAAATAATACTTTTGGTTCGGGTTCGGGAACTAGAAGTAGTTTTTACACTAGTAGAACATACGGAGTAGATTTTTTACTGGGTTATGCTAGTAGTCTAGGTGTTACAGATACCGTCGGATATAGATTTAACACTAAAGATAGTACTAGTGCAGGTGCAAATGATATAGAAAGATTTGTTATTGAAAACGGTGCAGCTGAAACTAAATCTTATTTTGATAATATTAGTGTGTTGGGTATCGGGACATATAATCCAGACACCAATGTTAAAGTACACATTAGTGGAGATACTTTAATGAGTGGTAGTTTTACAGCAAGTACCATGACACTTAGTAATGTTCCTGCTTTTGCAGATGATAGTGCTGCGGGGACTGGTGGATTATCGGTTGGGGACGTTTATCAAACCTCTGGAACGGGAGCTGCTCCTTTAAATGTGGCGGGAATATTAATGATAAAACAATAAAATCGGTATTTATAACTAAAACACACATATGGAATTTTTTATAAGAAAAGACTCATTAGAACCAGTATTAAAAATGCAATTAATACAAGACGGTAGGAACGATTTTAGAAAGTTTTACCAAGGACTAGAAAACGCTATGTTAAGTTTTTCTATGAAAAAAGTGGATACTGGAGAATATGTTATTTTAAATAAAGCCGCTGGTATTGTACAGAAAACTGAAATAGACCCGATTAATGACCCAGAGTATTATATCTACTATAGGTGGCAACCAACAGATGTAATGGAATCGGGAAGGTACCAAGGTCAGTTTTTAATCGAATTTTTAACTGATGGTACACAATTAGTTGCTCCAGTTAGAGAAGATTTATTTATCAATATTCAAGAGAGTTTCGGAATCATTTAAATTGACATCTCACAAATAGTTTCTTATATTTTAATTAATGTTAAGTAAAATTCACCAAGAGGGTGAAGCTAATATTACAAACGAAAATTATTATATACATGAAACCCACACAAGAAGAAATCCAACAATTTTTAGAAGGGAGTGACCCAGAAAAACACATAGTAGCGGTAGAATATGACTATCGTAGTAGTTCTATATTTAAAATCAAAGAAGACCCAATTAATGGTAAACAGATAGTTAAAGATACTTTCGTACCTTTTGCTTGGGTTGGGGATTTAAGACCATACAATTTTTATTCTAATAGTAAGGCTAGGCAAAAAGAAGCTATGAGTAAACACGGGATTCTCATAGAAAAATTAAATAATCACGACCAACCAAGATTAGTAGATGGTTTAAATTTTATAATTAAAACCACTAAAACATATCAGAATTTAGTTTCCTTTTTCAGGGAAGGTGGTGTAAACCCTTGGGGTGAAAATAGTAGGTCTTCAATCATCATACTTAGTCCCGTAGAACAATATCTAATTCAAAAAGAAAAAAGACTGTTTAAAGGTTTTGAAGACTATAATGACATACATAGATTAGTTTTCGATATTGAAACTACCGCACTTAGACCTACAGACGGTATGATATTTTTAGTAGGTATATTAGATAATAGAGGAAATAGTGAAATATTTTATGCTCACGATGATGAAAGTGAAAGACAATTAATTATTAATTTTTTTGAAACTCTTAACAGAGTTAGACCTACGATAATAGGTGGTTATAACTCTGCGTCCTTCGACTGGGAATGGATGTTTAAAAGAGCAGAAATATTAGGATTAAACATAAATGAAATTTCACACACACTACATCCAAATATTAATATTAGAAGAAAAGAATCTATACTTAAGTTAGGTGCAGAAATAGAAGATTATATGTCTACAAATATGTGGGGTTATAATGTTATTGATATTGCACACGCAGTGAGAAGAGCACAAACAATTAATTCTGACATTAAGTCTTGGGGACTTAAATATATCACACAATTTATTGGAGCTAATAAGGGTAGTCGAGTTTATGTTCCAGGAGATAAAATATCTTCAATATATGAAGAAAATAAAGATTATTATTTTAACCCTAGAACAGGTAAATATAAATTAAAAGATACCGAAGGGTTAGAAAACTTACTTCAAAGACACCCAAATGTTTATGAAGAAGTAAACGGACAACACATTATAAAAAAATATTTAGAAGGTGATATAGAAGAAACACTAACTGTAGATGAAGAATTCAATCAAGCGTCATTCCTTCTTGCCTCTATGGTACCCACAACCTATGAAAGAGTTTCTACAATGGGAACAGCTACTCTTTGGAAAATGTTGATGTTAGCTTGGTCTTATAAACATGGTTTAGCTATACCTAAAAAAGATGAAAAAAGACCTTTTGTCGGTGGGTTATCAAGACTACTTAAAACAGGTTACTCTACTAATGTTCTTAAATTAGACTTTAGTTCCCTATACCCATCCATACAATTAGTTCATAAAGTTTTTCCAGAATGTGACGTTACAGGAGCTATGGAATCTATGTTAAAATATTTTAGAGACACTAGAATAAAATATAAAAAATTAGCTGCGGAATATTATGGGGTAGATGATAAAAAATCTTCTTCTTATGGTAGAAAACAATTACCTATCAAAATTTTTATTAACTCCATGTTTGGTTCTTTATCAGCTCCCCAAGTATTTCCATGGGGTGAAATGGATAGTGGGGAAATGGTAACTTGTACAGGAAGACAGTATTTGCGTCATATGATTAGATGGTTTATGGAAAGAGAATACTCACCTTTAGTACTAGATACGGATGGTGTAAACTTTTCATCACCAGCAGGAGTAGAGGAACGTTTATATATTGGTAAGGGACATAATGAGTTAGTTGTGGAAGGTAAAGAGTATAGAGGTGCTGACGCTGATGTAGCTGAATACAATGATTTATACATGAGAGATGAAATGGGATTAGATACTGATGGAACTTGGCCATCATGTATAAATGTAGCTAGAAAAAATTACGCACTTTTGACGGATAAGGGAAAGGTTAAATTAACTGGAAACTCTATTAAATCAAAAACATTACAAGGGTTTTTGGTGGAATTTATAGATGAGGGTCTACAAATGCTTTTAAAAGGTGATGGTAAATCTTTTATAGAACACTATTATTCTTATGTGGAAAAAATTTATAATAAACAAATTCCCTTATCTAAAATAGCAAATAAATCTAGAGTCAAACTAACTGTGGCAGAATACAAAGAAAGAGCTAAAAAAGTCACTAAAGCTGGAAATCCGATGTCGAAAATGGCACATATGGAATTAGTTTTAAAAGAAAATCTTAGAGTTAATTTAGGTGATACCATTTATTATGTGAATAACGGAACCGCTATGTCTCACGGTGATGTACAAAATAAAAAGTTAAAAGATGGGACTAAAGAAACTATTTTAAGGTGTTATAGAATCCCTGAAAAAGATATAGAGGAAAAACCAGATATGTGTGGAGAATATAACGTAGCTAGATATATGAATACATTTAATAAAAGGGTAGAACCACTTTTAGTTGTTTTTAAACAAGAAGTTAGAGACACTTTAATCGTATCAAAACCAGAAGACAGACAATTTTTTACAACTAAACAATGTGAATTAATAAACGGTTTAGCTAGGAAAGAAGGTGACCAAGATGATTTAAAAGAAGTTCTTTCTATTTCGGACGAAGAGGAAGTTTTCTGGAATAAAGTAAAACAGGACCCAGAAAAATTTTTAGAACCTTTAGGAATTTTTTAAACCATCAGAAGAAAGTATAAACCAGTTAGTGTTGTCCGATAACACTTCAATACTACTTTGTGGGCCCATATTAATTTCTTCCCACTCACCGTCTATTTTACCAGATTGTGTTTTGACTGTTATGTTAGCCATAGATTTAATATAAAAACGGTTAAGATTAGTATCGTTAAGTGTGATAGTTAAATCTTCTGTGGCTATAATATATCTTGTATTAAGGGTAATATAGTCTGTATTTATACTTACAGGTATATCCTCCGTATTCTCAACTGATTTTTCAACCACAGGGATTTTACCTTGTTTTAATACACCAATTAATGCTATAGTAAGTAATTTATAATTTATACCGTCAGGTTCACCATTTTCATCATAAATTACAAAATCTTTAAGACCTACAGAATCTACTTCTTCAGCAATTAATCCTACCGAAGATTTTCCATTATTTATCCATTTAAATTTTACTGGTGTTAATTCTAAAATAGAATTTAATTCAGTAAGATTTATTGGTTTTATGTCTTTTTTATATTTTAAAGATGAAGCTACTCTAAATACTTCGTTAGTAGAAACATCTATTTCTAAGTCTGCTCCAGTACCTGTTGGGATTAGGTCTGAATTAATTTGTATAGCAGATTTACCAAACGTTAAATCTGGGTCTAACCCCATAGAAAAAACAGCGGTGTTAGCCGATGTTGAGGTAAAATTAAAGTTATAGGTAGACGATGTTCCAGATTTATTAATTAAAACATTTTGTTGTAATCTACTACTACCCGACATTTCTGCGGTTGTATCACAATTTTGATAGACTTGTCTAGAAAAATCTACTTTAGTCCTAAGACCATATCCTGGATAATCGTACCCCATATTATATTACATTATAGGGGTCTTGGAACGGCCTATACCCCAGAGCTTTATTAAGATTTTCAGCTACTAGAGCTTTTCTTTCCATTAGTTTATCTTCCCTTAATCTTTCTAATCTACCCATTAACTCTTCTGTTAATTTTGTTTTTTCATCTTGTGATTCACTAAACAGGGATGAATAGTCCATTGTAAGTTCACTATCAGGAACTTTTAACGCTCCACTAAATTTACCTCTTACTCTACCTAATGTTTCTTTTGCTAGAGCTGTAAAATATCTCCTAACCCAAGCTCTCGCTGGTGAGTTTAAATCAATCCATTCTATATCATTTATAGGTGCGTCCGAAGGAACTCTAATAATATCTTTATTTTCAGCTAAACAATCGTTTACATTATCAGGATTAACATCGTAATACCAATACCAAACTCTACCACCTTTCATTTCAGCATTACCAAAATCAAAATTACCACCAGGTACATTATATAAATGTAGATATCTAGTACCTTCAGGTCCAGCGGTAACACGATAAGTTAAATCAGAACCAATAAGTCTATTTTTAATATTCCTGTCTTGCATTCTTAAAAGAATATCATAAGCTGGCATCATGTAATAAGAACCAACAATACCCATTTGTGCAAAACCACCAGCTCCACCCATACCGATACCACCAAAACCACCAAAACCACCCAAAAATGGGTCAACTAACATTTCATTTAGTTCTGGTCTATTAAACCACATTATTTCATTTATTTCTCTACCCGCGGGTATTTGATATATTTGTTGGTTGGGTACCAGTTCTACGTAATCCTTTTTTAGTATCCATGGACCCATAGTCTGTAATCCTACAATTTTAGAGTAAGCATAAGTAAAAGAACTTTCCCAGTCTAAACTTCTAGTTGTGTAAGCTCTAGCTAAATCCGCTTCGTCCACATTAATACCATCTAAAGAAGCCCATTGATTTTCAATTAACCAATCATTTACATACATAGCATAATCTTGTATCGCTATTTCTAATAACGAGTCTAACATGTCGTCTTCTAATTCAACGCCTACTATGGGTGCACCTAATTGGTGTTTTAGTTGAGTGTAAAGTCTTTGTTTATCTGTTACTGAAATATTAGTTGGCATATTCTTTTTTTATATAAATATTACCAATTCTATTAGTTTCAAATATTATGTAACTCATTGAATAATTCTGTCATAATATCTGTCTCTGGATGAGAGGATATGTCACCCATCACCGTATCTATTACATTTTTCTTTTTTTGAAGTATGTTATAAATTATTCTTTCAATGGTGTTATCAAAGGTAGGATAAAAACAAGAAACGTTTTTTTTCTGTCCTATTCTAAAAGCTCTATCTTCAGCTTGTGAATGGTCCGAAGGAACAAAACTTAAGTCGTTCATTATTACTGCTTCAGCAGCGGTCAACGTAATTCCAACACCACCAGCTTTTAAATTAGAAATAAAAATTTTAACTTCTGGATTGTTTTGAAATTCGTCTACAGATTTTTGTCTTTCTTCTTTAGACATTTGGCCATTTAAAATTACAGAATTTTTAGGGTAATGGGAGTGTAATTCCATGAGTGGAGCCGTAAAATTTGTAAAAACTATTACTTTTTTGTCTTGTTCTAATATATCATTAATTATTTGTCTAGTGTGAGTAATTTTAGCAGAGGCAATAATCTGCCTTACCTTTGTTAATTTCGCTAAATGTATAGTTATACTTTCATTTTGATTTTCATCTGACCAAGATAAATACTCACCCATTTCTTTTTCATATTCAGAAGATATTAACTCCAGATAAACGGGTGTAATAATTTTATCTGGTAAATCTAAAACGTCTTCTTTTAGTCTTCTAGTTATTTTATCTTGTGTACGGTCTCGTAACTCTTCTAGGTTAGAAGCTCCATTAACATTCCAGATTTTCATACCGTTCGGGGCTCTGAATTGTCTACCCTCGCAGTACCTACTAACATAAGTAATCCAATTGTTAGCCACCCTACTATTAACTAATTTTAATAAATTATAATAATTAATTGGTCTGGATGTCATCGGTGTACCAGTTAGTAACCAAACTTTCCCTAACTTATTAGATATTTGATTTATTATTTTAGTTCTTTGTGCCTTAGAGTTAGATATGTAGTGAGCCTCGTCTATTATTATTCTTTCTATACCCGAATTTAACAAGGTTCTAATACTGTCATCTTTAAATGAGTGAAAGTTTTTTAAAATGTCATAATTTACTATAATAAACTTCCCTTCTTTCCATTTCTTACCTTCAATAATTACAACTTCTTCATCGGTATAATTTTCTATTTCTCTTTTCCAGTTAATTTTTAATGAAGCGGGACATACGACTAGGGTACGATTACTATTTTCTATTATACTAGCTAAAACAGCGGAAGTAGTTTTACCTAAACCCATATCATCCGCTAAAATATACATATCGTTTTTTAAAAGTGATTCTATAGCGGGTATTTGATGTTCCATTGGGGGTCTATGTGAAAAAGGTGTGTAGTCCACTTCTATTTTTTTATTACTGGAGGGGACCACTTGAGACTTGGGTACCCAAAACGCATAAAGATTTTCTGAATCTATTACTTTACCCCATATGTGATATGATTTATCACCTTCCACTAATATTTTTTCTACCCATATGTCTTTAGGTGCCTTTGGTAATAATTTCTTTTCTTGTAATTGTTCTGATAGATATGGGTCTATATTAACTCTTTTTCTAGCTATTTTAGGTATTATGTTGTAGTTACTTAACACATAATCAGCTTGTTTTCTAGTTAGATTAAAATACTTACTTTTAATTTTTTCTTTTAAATCTAATATAAAATTATTTGCTCCACTATAAGTAGAGAGTTTAGTACGTGCTTCAACTTCAGGTATTTTTATTTCCACAATATGATAATTATCCAACCTAAATATAAGTAAAAACTAGATATTTATAAATAAAAAACCATAGTAATGAGTGAAAAAAGAGTACCTATAACCAGAGTAAACAAATTTTTTGCGGACGAAGATTTCAGACTCCAAGAGTCTATGGGTATGGAATACCTGCACGGTAATCTAAATTTTACATTAGTTTTATATAGTGTAGATAGAGATAAAAGTGTTACCGATGATGTTTATGGTGAAGCTGCTCAAGAAGAAATAAGATTTTTTCCCCCAGTAGAATTTAAAGCTCTGGTTAATATATCAGGACCGACTAATGATAGTTATGCTGGTGGTTTAATGAGATATATGGAAAGTGGTAACCTTACTATTAGTGTTTATAAAAAAGAATTAGAACAGTTGGGTATAGACATAAAATATGGTGATTACATCGGTTATCCAGAAACTGAAGATTTTACAAGATATTTTACAGTATCTAATGATGGTAGAGTTGCGGGTGATAATGCTCATACCATACTGGGGTATAAATCTTTTTACAGAACAATAACTTGTGTACCAACTAGTGAAAACGAATTTAAAGGAATTTAATTATGGGTAAGATTAATAAAAAAATCAAAAAAACACTTAATATGTACCCTGTGGTTAGAAATCAACCACAATACCCTTCTGGTTATGATGGTTTATCCACACCTAAAAGAAGAAAACAATTAGCAGAATTTATTAGTGAAGATGGGACTTTCTTACCTAAAAGTGTATTACATGCAGATTTAGACAGAGGAATGTTAGATTTCGTAAAAGACCGTTTAAAAATAACCGTAGACGGTAAACCCATTTCTGTAGTAGACCAAATACTAACCATCCAAAGGTGGGCAGAGTTTTCTAATACCTGGTCTTTTTCTGATAAAGATTTAAATCCAGAAATACCATTTTTAGTTACAGTTAGAAATCCAGCGGTACAATATGGTTCTAATCCTTCGTTAATTTATACTATCCCAGATAGAAGAACTTTTCATTATGCTAAGGTACCAACTTGGGACGGACAAAGAAAAGGTATGGATTTATACAAAATACCACAACCTGTACCTGTAGATATTACATACAACCTTAAAATTGTTTGTAACAGAATGAGGGAATTAAACCAGTTTAATAAAGTAATGATGCAAACATTTACTTCTAGACAAGCGTATACGTTTGTTAAAGGCCATTACATTCCTATAATTTTAGAAACTTTAAGTGATGAAAGTCAAATTACTGATAACGAAAAAAGAAAGTTTTACACACAAGACTACCAATTACAATTACAAGGATTTTTGATAGATGAAGAAGAATTTGAAATTACTCCCGCAGTTACAAGAAAGTTATTAGTCTTTGAAACTGATTTAAAAACTAAGAAGAAAAAAATGGAACCCACAAAAGAAAATCCAAAAAGTATTTTTACAGAAACATTTACTCTTGATGCTGGTTCAGGTGCACTGATTATTCCTTTTGAGTTCGATGCTAATGTGGAGGTTACTGAGACCACCAATAACGATAGTTATACAGTGGGTATTGAAATTGATGGGGTCACAGATTTAGTAAGTGACGAATTTACAACTTACTACATATCTAGAGGTCAAAATCTAAGGTTCTCTCTAAACGCAATAGACGCGTCTCAACCACAAACAATTACCCTACAAACAAAATTTATTTAATGGTCTCCATATATATCTTTTTTAGGAGAACATTTTTCTTTTATTAGTTTTTCAACAAATTGAAACATTTTTAAACCTTTTTGTTCACAATAGTCCTTTAACAGTTTGTGAACCCCACTATCTATTTTTATGTTTTTTATCTTTTTAGAGTAAGCCATAACCATAAGTATGAAAAAAGTATGTTTTTTTTCATACCAGAACTTGTAATAGTCAAAAATGTGGTAATCTTTTGGGATTAGAGATAATATTTATTAATAAAATAAAAACAAAACACAAAAAAATTAATTAACATGGCAGCAGACGGAAAAGTTTTTGTATCCCCAGGGGTATACACGTCAGAAAAAGATTTAAGTTTCGTAGCATCAAGTGTGGGAGTAACCACATTAGGGTTAGCTGGTGAAACTCTTCAGGGTCCAGCTTTTGAACCTATTTTTATAAGTTCATACGGTGAGTTCCAAACATATTTTGGTAGTTTAAATCCAGAAAAGTTTACTGAAACTCAAATCCCGAAATACGAATTATCATATATTGCAAAAGCATATCTACAACAATCCAACCAATTATTCGTAACTAGAGTATTAGGTTATTCAGGGTATGACGCAGGACCTTCTTGGTCTATAACCACTGTCGGGAATCCTGATTGTGAAACAATAAGAACACAATGTGCGGACACGGTAGGGACATTATATAGTGCTTCGACATGTAATACTGGTACTCCTTTTGAGTCTACCACTGGTTCTACAGCACAAGTTTATACAGGAGCTCTTTCTCTGTATTTTACTGGAGCTACTGATGTGTTTAGTGATTCTAGTACATTAACAAAACCTGCTTCTCAATTACCTTGGCCTATTTCAGAAAAAATAAATAGCACTTTGACTAAAACAGACGGTAGTAATACTACAATTTCTAATGAATTAGATAGTCTATTGTCAACTTACTATAATTCACTTCCACCTCACGATACTGGTTTAGGATGTGCGACTGGAACAACACCTTGTTTTGCTGTTATGACTGGTGGAACAAGTCAAGAAATTGCTTTTGGTTGTAATTATGATGGTGATGAAGTTTCTGGTAATACTTTATATAATGGAACTTTCTTAGAAAACGCTGGAAACCCTACAACTTCAGGTGTTACTTACCAAACTAAATTTAGTGGAGTAACAGAAACACAAGTTTTAGGTTCTTCATGTAACCCTAAACCATCAGTATTCTGTAATGACATTAATGACCCATGGTTATATGGATTCTTCGATATTATTCCTGGAACCGACCAATATACAGGATTCTCTTTAAGTATTGGTGTTAACACTAACGATGTGTTAGATGTTAGTACTTCTGCTGAAACAACCTTATACTCAGGAGCTTCTGCTTTAAGATATTCTTACACATTATATACTGGAGAAACTTTCTGTAACTATAACGATTTAGTTGTAGCGACATTCCGTTCTAGAGGTGTAAGTACACAAACATCTGGTGGACCAATTTACCAAGTTACTGGAGGAACAGACGTTACTATGGTTTGTACGGGTAATACCTTCGCAAATATAAATACAGACCCATTTGCTACTTTTGGTATTGACGTAACCGATGTTGACGGTGATACATTTAGATTTGAAACATCACTAGCTTCGTCATCTAAAGACTTTGTAAAAAGAGTGTTCGGTGTAGCACCATTCGATAAAGACATGGAACAAGTTCCAATTTTTGTAGAGGAAGCTTACCCTAACATGTTAACATACGCATATAAGAAAGGTTATATTAAAGGGTTAAACTGTAGTTTATTAGATTTACCTTCATATAGAGACTCGAATAACACAGGGACTATAGGTTTCTATCAAGAACAATGGCAAACACCAGTTACTCCTTATGTTGTTTCTGAATTAAGAGGTACTAAAGTATACAAACTATTTAGATTCATTTCTATATGTGATGGTAACGCTGCAAATACACAAGTTAAAATATCTATAGTTAACATTTCTTTCGAAAGAAACGAGTTTGATATTTTAGTTAGAAGTTTCTACGACACAGACGCTTCACCAGTAGTATTAGAAAGATATACAAGATGTAGTATGAATCCTAATTTAAACTCTTTCGTTGGAGTTAAGGTTGGTACAGCTAACGGTGAATATGAATTGAAGAGTAGATACATAATGGTAGACTTAGACCCAGAACAAGAAACTGACACTAACCGTCACGATGCTGTTCCTTGTGGATTTGAGGGTTATGTGACTAGAAATTACTTAGGAGAACAGAGTCCTACTTTATATTATAAAACAAAATACAATAAACCTGGAGATATAATCTGGAACCCTCCTTTCGCGATAAGTTCTACTGTTGATAATTCTACAATTAGTGCGGGAGACAAAATCAGGAGAGTCTACTTAGGTATTTCAGATACTGCAGCATCAGCTTACGATGATGATTTCTTCCAGTATAAAGGAAAACAAGCACCAACAGACAAGTGTACTGATTTAGACGGTACAGATTGGAACTGTTTAACACAAGGATTCCATATGGATAGTGGAGCAACTTGTATCAACACATTAGGTGAATTATGTATTACTACTCTTTGTAAAAATTGTGGTAGTGGAACTACTACTGAGGACCAATACTCTGTAGGTGTGGCACCGTTTAGAAGTGAACCTACAAGTGCAACTGACCCTTACTACACTTTACAGTCTAGAAAATTCACGTTAGTACCTTATGGTGGTTTCGATGGTTGGGACATTTATAGAAAATCACGAAGTAATGGTGATAGTTACGTTAGAGGTAAATCAGGTTTCTTAAACGGAGCTTGTACTTCAACTACATTCCCTAACGCGAGTGGTGATGGTTCATTTAAACTATTATCTAGTACTCCTTGGGGTGAGTCTGGTTTCTTCGCAACGACTGACTATTACGCTTACTACTTCGGTATTAGAACATTTAGAAACCCAGAAGCGGTTAATGTGAACGTATTAGCGACACCAGGTATTGACTACGTAAACAATAGTAACCTTGTAGAGGAGACGATTGATATGGTTGAAACTGAAAGAGCTGATTCATTGTATGTTACTACAACACCTGACTACAACTTATTTGTACCAGGAGCAACAATAGCATCAAACATAATCCAACCTACTGAAGCGGTAGATAACTTAGACTTAACAGCAATTGATTCTAACTACACCGCTACTTACTACCCATGGGTACAGTACAACGACCAAGAAAACAATACAAGAGTATGGTTACCACCTACTTATGATGTAATGAGAAACATCGCTTTAACAGATAACATCTCATTCCCTTGGTTCGCGTCCGCTGGTTACACTAGAGGTATTGTAAACGCGGTTAAAGCTAGAAAGAAACTTACTCTTGATGAAAGAGATACGTTATACGCTGGTAGAATTAACCCAATCGCAACTTACTCAGATGTTGGTACTATTATCTGGGGTAACAAAACACTACAAAGTAGACAATCTGCATTAGACAGAATTAACGTTAGAAGATTGTTATTACAGGCTAGAAAATTAATTTCGGCAGTCGCAGTTAAATTGTTATTCGAACAAAATGACGAACAAGTAAGAAACGAATTCTTAGACTTAGTTAACCCAATCTTAGACTCTATTAGAAGAGAGAGAGGTTTAACAGACTTTAGAGTTGTTCTTTCTGACGACCCACAATTGATTGACCAAAATACATTAGAAGGTAAGATTTACATAAAACCAACTAGGTCTCTAGAATTTATTGATATCGAATTCTTAATTACACCTACTGGAGCATCATTTGAAAATGTATAATAAGAAAAGATAAAAAAAGGTAAAAATGAAACTTAATTATAAAAAACAAAAATTAGTAGAAAGTTTAGGTTTTAACGTCAATTTTAAAAACCATTACGGTAATAAACCACAAAATGTTAAAGTTACATCAGACCAGTTTAAGCGATTGATGGAGTCTTACTTAGTATATGAGGAAGAAATGCACAAGGAAGAGGAGGATTTAGAGTTAGCAGAGTTCGCTGACTCTTTCCAAGATGAACTTGACCAAGATATCTTAGACGAAATGAACTTTGGTGATGATGGTGGTGATAATTTACCAGCAGGTGTTAATATGGACACTGAAAATGACAATAACCCAATCGATTTAGATGAATATGGTTATCAGTCTATTGACCATTCTGATAGAGACGAGTTCGATGGTAGAAAATCTAGAGTTGTTGGGGTATATTCAGACATTAACAAACAACGTTATGGGATGAATGAAGATTCTGAAGGTGAGGAAACATATCACTACGATGAGGATTTACACCACGATAAAGATGAATTACATCATTTAGAACGTGAGAGAAGTCACGCTCATGGTGGACACAAATCTGACTTAGACCAACATATCGCAGCTTTGATTGATTCAATGAAATATGACGATAAAAGAGGTGTAGGTAGAGATGATAAGTATAGAAGAGAACCAGGAACACATTTTTATCATGAAGGAAACGGTTTAGCTGAATCTGTTGATAAAACTTTTAGAATGATTAGAGAATCTATTAGAAGAGAAAGACCAAGAGGTTTAAGAATGAGTAACTATAGTAGAAAAACTTTAAATGAACAGTTTATAGGTTACAGTGAAATGGGTGAACAGTTTTATGGTGGTAGAGGTAACTACAACAACCCTGGGGTAAACGCAGCAAGAGGTGTTGAAGAGTTAGTCAAAAACATTAAAAAAGCTTATAACTTTATTAAAGACTCGAAAACTAGAAAACAAATTGAAAATACATTGGTTAAGTTACAAAACTTTATGGCTATTACAGCTGACGCGGTTATGGCAGGTAAACAACAAAGAGCACCTAGAAGAAACGACCAATTAACTAGACCATTACCTTACCCTGAATTAGACGAACCAGAAGATTTGGAAGATATAGATGATGAATTAGACTTAGATTCACTTAACGAGTCTTACAAACGTAATTTACTTAGAGAAGCTAAAAGAGAGTTAAAAAGAAGAAGTTTAATTGAGGAACTTGATTTACTTAACGAACAAGATGCAAAAGATAAAATTAAACAATTAAAGGACGCTTTAAAAAGAGAAAGACAAGCTAAAAAAGATTTAAAAAAATTAGGAAGAAAAGAAAAGAAAGAAGCAAGACAAAAAGCTAGAGAACAAAGAAAAACACTTAGACAATTTAACCAGTTATGTTCTAAATTTCCAGACGCTCCAGAATGTGCCGATAAAGAAGCATTTGTAAAAGAAACTGAACAAGAAATCAAAAACGTAGAAGTTGCAACAAAAGATGTTGAAAAACCTGTTGATTCGGCTGGTGGAGAAGAAAGTACTAAACAAGAATCAAAGTTATGTCAACTAAAAGGAGACAAAACCTATGAGTATAAAGTAGAAAAGGAAGTGTGGTACGCTAGAAGAAGAGGTACAACTAAATGGAACTCATTAGCTGGAGATAAGTATGCTGGAGCAAGAGCAAAGTTAGATAAAGGTTGTCCAGGATTTAGAAAAACTAAAGAAAAAACACCTCTAACTCAATAATAACTTATAACATTTTTATTATTTAAAAAGGGTCCTAATGGACCCTTTTTTTATTCATCTATTTTTCCTCCGTTTCCAAGGATTAGTAAAAATATCATAGGAAACATTAATGGAGCTTTTAAGATGTGGGTAAATATGTAGAAGTTGAACCACCCGTTTGACGGTTCCCCTGAATTTTCTTCCTCAATCTCCAAGTAGTTTTTTTCTAATTGTTTTTTATTGTTTTCAATAAAAAAAATCATAGTAATAATCGAGATGGTAAGGTAGGTGATAATATATGTCATTGGTTTATATTTTAATAATTATGTTACAAAGATAATAAATTCGGTGGGACTACACAAATATATACGTAATTAGTTTACGTGATGTTACGAAAAACTGAAACGTCTTTTGCTGTAAATTCTCCAAGCCTCGTTGTCGTCATATTTCTCATTGATTTTACTAACAACTTCTGTAGGTAATTCTTCTTCAATTAAACTTTTTTTGGTTATGTCACATTTAATATTTGTGATTTTACTGTTTAATGAAGACATTTTAGACCTTAACTCATCAATTTGTTTTTCCAACTCTTCTTTTTCTTTTTGAACTTTTGTCAACTCTTCACTACCATTAAACTCTTTTTCCCAAGCGTCTTCATAAGTATCGTCAGTAAATAACTCAACGTGATTTTTAGTGTATCTTTCGTTTATTTTAGATACTTGACCTTCAAGGTAATCGTTAATAATATCCAAAAGTTTATTTGTAAAAATTTCAGTTATCCTAGGAATGTCCTGAATAAAAGTATCATAGATACCATCGTACTTTTCAATTTTCTTTGTTCTTGTACGAATTCCAGTAAATTTAAATTCTACTCTATGTGTTTCGTGCATGTTATAACATTCTGACTCTTCTCTCAGAATTTGAGAAAGTTTAACAGCTTTTAATAATTGTGGGTTGATAGACTCCAGTGTTTCTACAATTTCTGGTTTAAGAACAACATAAACACTCATCCAAAGTGAACGGTCAAAAGAATATTTAGCGTCAACTGCTCTGTCCACGTTTTTTTCTGAATGTGAAGTTTTTACTATCACATCATCTTGTGTAATTCCTTCTACAATTGTTAAGTATTCTTTGTCGTTAGTAAATAAGCTTTCTGTTTTTTCTATGTTCATGTTCTTCTTTTTTGGTTTTGTTATACACAAATATAAGAGCTTTATATGAAACTACCAAATTAAATTTAAACTTTTTTTATTTGTTTACTAAATATTTTTTATTATATTTGTATCGAACTTTAAAACACAATAAATGAAATTAGCACTTTTTGATTTTGATAATACCTTATTCAAAACCCCATATGATGAAGACCCTGATTATATGGATAAACCAGCAAGTTTATCTATACGTAAATGGAAATTCGAACCAATACTTGAGACTATAAAAAAGTTTAAAGAATGTAAAAAAGAAAAGAATACAAAAGTTATTTTACTTACAAATAGAATTGACAGTGTTCACCCACAGTTAAAATCTTTATTAGAAGAATACGGTCTAATATTTGACGATTACAAGATGATTGTTGGTGTTGATGGTGATAGGTCTAAAGGTAAACGAGTAAAAGATTTAATATTAAATAATAGTGTAGGTTCTATAGAATATTGGGAAGATAAAGATAAACATATAGAGGACGTTAAAAATACAATGGACTTTTTTCCAGAAATAGAATTAAAAATAAATAAAGTCGTTATTTAATTCGATGTATACTACCAGTAGCTCTCTCACCAAAAGGCAAATCTTTTGTGTTATCTACAATCCAATAATTGTCTACCATAGGTATTAAATCTTTAACCACTCTCCTAACTTTGTCATGGTAATCTATAACCATATCAGTAGGTAAACTACGGTCTCGCTGTAAATTTCTTTCTAAAGCTTTATCTAAATCAGTAACCACATGAACTATAGTTACGTTATAACCATTTTCTTTAGCTAAGTTAATAACATCATTCATAACTTCTCTTTGTCCCCCTCCGGCGTCATAAACTATATTAGGCATCTCATTCCTTTCGGTATCCAGAAAGTTCTTTAAAAACCTAATAGTTAGGTTTCTTGGGTCGGAAGTTGTATAAGACATATCCAGAATTTTTTGGTATCCTTCATCGGTAGATATGTTTTCTTTCCACTGGTCACCCCATATTTTTTTAGCTAATGCCACTCTGTAATTATCTACATTAAACTGTTTGTAATTTGGTAAATCTATAAAATTTTGTGTTACGAAACTTTTACCCGCTCCAGGTCCACCAGCTATGATTACAAAATTACCTTGTGGATTGTCAAAACCTACAACTCTGGACTCTATAAGCATTAACTTTTTAATTTTACTAATTTCTTTCAATAACATACATATAAATATATTTATTGTTAGGAATATTGGATTAAGTATTTTACAGATATTTATTACATGTGTGATAACACCTAATACTAAAATTTTAAATAAATGAACTACATTAGAAGAATTCTTAGGGAGTATACTGAACAATCTCTAAATGAGTTAGCTAAAACTAACCGTTTAATCCTTTTAGATGTCGATGATACACTTCTTAAACCAACAGGTGTTTACATATATAGGAATTTACCTTCAGACAGACAGGAAGTAGCTTTAACACCATACGAGTACGGTTTAGAACACGTCACCCCAGACACAAAACAATATTATGATTACAGAGATTTTATGGACCCTGTAAAAACACAACAATCAATAGAAAAAGCAGAACCTATAGTAGCTAACCTATCGGTTATGGATGACTATTTAAAATTAGGACATCAAATAGCAATATTAACAGCTAGGTCTAATGAAGATGTGGTATTCGACGGTTTGAGACAATTTTTAATGTATAAAGATAGTAAGGGTAATTTAGTCCCTATAGGAGATAGGTTGTCTAGAGAAAACGTTTACGCTATCAACGATGTGGATAGAGTTAAGACACTTGAATCTGAAACGGACTATGAGAAAAAAGCGGAGGTTGTAGAAAAATTACTAACCACGTATGATGAAATAGTTTTTATAGATGACGATATGAAAAATGTAAAAGCTATGAGATTATTAAAAAGAGATTTACCGGAAGAGCTTGCTAGTAAATTATTTGTAATGCATGCTAAAGAATAATTAACATTATAATATTTATATTATATAATAGCTTTTATGCTATATGTATATAAAATTAGAAAAATAAAGTAAAGGGTTAATTTTGTCGATTTTTAAAAACCCGTATATTTATTAAGAAATAAGATAACAAAACAAAAAAATTTAACATGGCTGACTTATTAATGAAAATGCCCATACCGTATGAACCTAAAAAGAAGAATAGGTTTATCTTAAGATTCCCATCGTCTTTGGGTATTAATGAGTGGTATGTGGAAAGTACTTCTAGACCTGCTGTTAACATTAACCCAGTAGAAATTCCTTTTTTAAATACCTCTACTTATGTAGCTGGTAGATTTACTTGGAACACAATTAGTGTAACCTTTAGAGACCCGATTGGTCCATCAGCAGCACAAGCTCTAATGGAATGGGTAAGATTACACGCAGAATCAGTAACAGGTAGAATGGGTTATGCTGCGGGATATAAAAAAGATATCGATTTAGAGATGTTAGACCCTACAGGTGTTGTGGTTGAAAAGTGGATAATGCAAGGAACGTTCTTAACAGATGTTAACTTTGACAGTTTAGGCTATAGTGATGATGCAATTGCTACTATATCAGCTACTCTAAGACCAGATAGATGTATATTAGTTTACTAATCTAAATTTTACAAAACTTATAAAACCCGTACTTATTGTATGGGTTTTTTGTTTAATGGGGCTTTATTTTTACTTTTTGGGTACGGTTGTCTTTCCCACAAACACGTTAGGGATTCATCAAAAACTAGTAAATAACGGTGTTTACGGTCACGATTTCTCCATTCCCCTTTTTTTCCTTTCACAGGTCCTCTCTGGTGTTTTATAAAAGAACCATCATCCATCTCAAACCAAAAATCTTTTTTCTGGTCAGTTAGACCATAATAACCAAAATTAGTAGCTTGATAAATAAACCCTGTATGTAATGACGAATCCGCGTATGATAAAATAGCTTTTACCTCAGTTTGTTTTTTTAACAATCTAATACAAACTGAAACAAACCAAGAAAGCGTGTTCTTTTCAGTTATATTAGGGTTTAAACACAACCTACCCAGTTCGTAAATTCCACTTTGTTCATTTCTTTTAAGTCCAAAACAACCCTTTAATGTTTCAGGTACTGAAGGTGAGTGAAAAATACACACACCGACTAGTACTCCTTCTTTAAATAAACCAAAATTAAACCCACTTCTAAAACCTTTATTTTTTTTATTTAAATAATGGTGTGAAAAAAGTATGGACTTACATAGTTCTTTACTTATTATTTGTATGTTATAGATTTTATTCATTGTAATAATTATAGCAATAATAAACTAAAAAGTATATAAAATAAATAAATGGACCCTAGAGAATACTCAGACCCAACACAAGCAAACATACCCTACGATGTTGTCACTTTACCATCTAAAGGTATGTTTTACCAAAACAAATTAGAGTCGGTAAAAGTAACTTATTTAACTGCTTCAGATGAGAACTTATTAAGTTCACCTAATATAGTAGAAAATGGAAATTTAGTAGATGAACTTTTAAGAAGAAAAATATTAGGAAGTGAAGTCAATATTAATGAAATGTTAGAATGTGACAAACAAGCAATTTTAATATTTTTACGTAATACAGCTTTCGGTTCAACATACGAATTTACACTAACTGACCCAGAAACAAAACAAAAATTTAAATATACACATGATTTAAGTAATGTGAGTATGAAAGACTTTACCTTAGTACCAGACGAAAAAGGAGAATTTTCATACACTTTACCAATTACAAAAAAAGTAGTTAAATTTAAATTTTTAAATTCTTCACAAGAAAACGAACTGTCAAACATCGATTCACAATACCAAGGAAGGGTATCTCCCAAGGTAACTAAAAGATTAGAATATCTAATACAAGAAATAGAGGGTGAAAGAGATAAGGGTAATTTAGCACAAATGATTCAATCAATGCCCATAAAAGATTCTCAGGAGTTTAGAAACTACGTTAAAGATAACGAACCTGGGTTGGATTTAAAAATAACAGTTAGGGCACCGTCAGGAGAAGAGGTTACAACTTCGGTTGTTCTTGGTGCCCATTTTTTTCGTCCTTTCTTCGGATTATAGGCAAAGTGTGCTCGATGAAATCTACTATCTAGTAAAATTTGCAAGTTTTAACCATAGTGATTTATTAACTATGCCTGTGTATGAACGTAGGTACTATCTTAACAAACTCATAGAAGAATTTGAAAAGAAAAAAGAAGCTATAGAAAAATCACAAAACAATTCTAGAAGCTTTTAAAATAGATAATCATCTATTTATATAAAAAAGACTATGGCTAACGAAGAATCAGGTAAATGGGATAGTAGGTGGGGACCAAAACCCCGTAATTGGGATTCTATGTCCCGACAAGACCAGATTAATGCTGCAGTCAACGCACAACAAGCAACTAATACCAAACAATCTGCACAATCCCAACAACAATTAAATAGTGAAATCGAGACTGGTAATAAACTATTAGATAATAGTTTAGATAAGTATAAAGATTTAGCTGGGTTCTTGGGTGATGCCACTCAAGAACAACAAGCACGAAACTCATTACAAGACATTGCTAAGGAAGCCTTAGAAAGAGAAACTAAAATTCGTAAGACTTTAGTAATTGAGATGGGCTTAATGGGTGGTCTACAAGACACTCAGAATGAAAAAATACAAAAAGCTGCTGTAGAAGCTCAAAGATATGGAGTTGAAATGGATGCTGTATTGAGAGTAATGGGAGACCTAAGTAACATTATGGGTCGAAACGTTTTAATTTCAGATGAAGATATAAGTAGACTTGCTATATTTAAAGAGGCAATGCCTACCGCGGACGTTGAAGAGATGGTAAAATATTTTGACCAGATGGGATTCTCAGTACAAAAAGCTTTAGATTTTGGAAATGACATGGCGGGTGTCGCTAGAGGAATGGGTCTGAATATAGGTAAGTTTATGGGTACCGTTACTCGTAACATGAAAATGATGAATACCTATAATTTTGCAGATGGTGTTCAAGGATTTGCTAGAATGGCAGCTCAAGCACAAAAACTAGGTTTGGATATGTCTAATGTGTCTAGGATTGCTGATGACGTTATGGACCCTGAAGGTGCTATCAGTTTAGCTGCTAATTTACAAGTGATTGGTGGTGCGGTAGGAGACTTAGCCGACCCGTTTAAAATGATGTATATGGCAACTAATGACCTAGAAGGACTACAAAATGCAATAGTTCAAGCGGGTACAGATTTAGCTGTATTTAATGAAGAAACTGGTGAAATATCTTTCCCACCTACATCTCAAAGACAATTAAAAGCATTAGCTGACGAATTAAAAATAGGTAAAGACGAATTAGCTTCTATGATTAAGTTACAAGCTAAGTTTGCGAATATGCAGAATCAGTTTTCTATGGCATTAGAAGCCACACCAGAAGTACAGGAGTTTGTGACCAGTATGGCCAATTTAAATGAAGATGGTAAATACGAAATTGATTTAAATGGTGATACTGTCGAATTAGAAGACCTAACAGCACCACAGGTTGAAGAACTTAAAAAATTAAGGGAACAACAAATGCAAAAGGATAAAGAAATGGATGCTCTTACTGAAAAAGAAATTCTAATTCAATCCAGAGACGCACTAACCAATATTAACAACGCTATTAGAGCTACTGATACAGCAATATTAGGTGGTGTAGCGTCAGGTATTAATGCTTCAGAAATAACTACTGAACTTAATAAAGCTATAAGTAAAGCGTTTAGTAGTGGAGAACTAACCAACCTAAGTGGTCTTGTTGGAGATTTTACGACTGCTGGTATAGAAACTATGTTTGGTGACGACATAAATAAATTAACTACAGGTATAAGTGAAGTGTCTAATGTCATACAAGCTTTTGTAGGTACAGGAGCTGGAGGTATAAATGACCTATTCAAAAAAATGACAGAAGCAACTGAAAAAGATTTTAAGTTACAAACTGGTTATTTTTATCTTAATAAAGTAGAAGGTGAAGCCGTTAATGACTTTAATTTAGAACCTGGAGAAACAAAAGCTGTTTTAAAATCAGATGGACAATTTTTAATACCCTCAATGAATGACACAGTAAGTGGTGTTGATTTAACCGCTGGAGCTAAGGGAGCTAACTTAGGGTCATTAGTTAATAATGTTGGAAGTGTAGGTGAAAAAATAGTAAAAGTACAATTTACTGGGATACCTTCTAGGATACCGATTGAGCTAAGTGGTAAAAACATGGGAGACTTTAACTTTATGGGATTAGTCGGTAATGAACTGTTTATGCAAAAGTTAAAATCCCAATTAATAGAAACTAATTTAACTACGGCTCCAGGAATGAACAATGAAAGAGAACTAGCTAGATACGATAGTATGACTTAGGTCTAATATTTCTATTATTGAATATTTATAATAAAAACAAGATAATATGCCAGGGTTACCACAAAATAATAATTTTTCTTCATTAAGTTTTTCAGGTACTAAAGCACTTAGAGACTTACTTTTGACTAAGAATTTACCTAATCCAGAAGGTTTAGGACCCTATGGAAATTATACAAACGCAACATACTCCACCGCCTCACTAGCCGTTAAAGATGTAATAGACCAACCCAGTGTTGAAGTTAACTCTGAAATGTATTTAAATAAACTATATTTAAATAACGCTTATGGACCCGAAGGTGGATATTCTGACTTTATTAAAATTTACACAACCAGCCAAGGGGTAGCTAAAGTTAATGAAGGTCTTTACCCAGACTTTACTCCACCAGAAACAGGAACTGGATTATTTGGTGAAAATCCTTTTAGGTTAGTGGGAAGGTATTACTCACCGATAGATATATTGTTAGGTGTTTCCGCTGAAGGATTATTGTCACAAACACTATTAGAGGACAGTCCATTACAACAAGCAGGAGCAATCCAACTAAGAGCAGAATTCCAAGAGAGAATAGCTCAAGAACTATATCAAGAAACTATTGGGAGATTAAGTTTTGTGGATGCTCTACAAGACCCTGTAGACGCTTTAGAGATAGTTACTGGTAGACAACCCCTAATTAATAGAAATTACAGTATAACCCAACCTAAATCACTTGTAGGTCAAGGATTAGATTTTGTATCTAGACTAACGGGTGTCTATGTCCCATATTCTTACATTCCTGGTGATTATTTTGAATTAGAACCACCTAGAGGATTGGGTATGGGTGGTAAAATACTTTCTGATATAACAGGAATTTTAGGTAGTTTAGTGGGCATACCTAGAAGAAGACAATCACCATCTCAAAGGTTCTTAGAATATACTGGAGGGGGCACTAAATCTAAATTATTTAAACATATAAGATACAATAAATACGGACCCCAATATGGTGAAGGTGCACAAGCTCAAACAGCTATAGGTGCTGGATTTGGAGAAGCTATAGATTTTATTGCTGGTGGTGTACTAGGATTTGGTAATTTTCCACCTAACCCACCTCAATATGTTGGAGGACCTAGAAATAGAATAGCGGACATGACCAGTCCACCAGACAACACGTTTGCTGGTAAGAATTATGTTCCGATGTTTGGTCCAGACGCGGTAGCTAAAGAATTTGATTCAAATGAGTACGAGTTCGGTATGAAAGGTAGAACTTATACGAATCAAGGAAATGTTCCTGGTGGATTTACTTGGTTTACGGACAAAACTCCAGGAGGTGGATTTTTAAATAGTGTTGGGTCATTATTCAATAATAACGCTAATAACAATAGAATAGGACCACAAGAACCAGGAGCTACACAAGGTCCTGAAGGTTCTACCGACGATACCACGAGATACCAAACCCCAAATAATTACGATAGTACTAAATCTACTAATTACGACTTTAGGGAAGACAGTATAATGGATACAACACAACAGATTATAGATTCTGTACCCAAAGGAGGTGCAGCACTTAAATCTGTTTCTCACGCCATGAATCAAGTCAGTAAAGTTTTTAATGACGGTTATAAAGAATTAACAAAAGGTTCTAGAGTTAGAAAATTCGTAAATACTGACCCAACATCTGGAGAAGGTGTAGAAGAAGCTAGAGAATACTGTAGAGTTTGGACTAAAGACGTACCTTATTACACTTATGATAGGTTAGTTAGATTTAATATGAACCACAGAAAAGAGACATACTCTGTATTAGATAGTCCTTACAATTTAAATATCGCACCTCACAGAACAGATGAAACTGGAAAAGGCTCCAGTAATATTGTAGATGGTAAGGTTAAAAAATACATGTTTTCAATAGAAAACTTAGCTTGGAGAACTAGTGGAGAACCTGGATTTACTTATGATGATTTACCTTCTTGTGAAAAAGGCCCTAACGGTGGAAGAATAATGTGGTTCCCCCCTTATGACTTAAGCGTGGACGAATCAAGTAACGCCACTTGGACAGACAATAATTTTCTTGGAAGACCAGAACCTATATATACGTATAATAATACAAATAGAACTGGGAGTTTACGTTTTAAAATTGTTGTAGACCACCCTAGTATTTTAAATTTATTAGTAAGGAAAGAGTTAGAAAAATTAGGTCCTGAAGAAACAGACGCTATTGTAGATTCTTTCTTTGCTGGATGTAAAAAATATGATATATTTGATTTAGCTAGAAAATGGCAACAATTTTCCGTAAATGAGTTACAAGAAATGTTAAATACCCCAGGATTATCCAGTGATGCTACCAGAGAAATTATTAACGAAGCGGCAACTGAAGAACCTGAACTAACTAACCCTACACCACTTCCAACACTAAAACCTAACCTATACTTTTATTTTGATAATGACTATCCAGATAATAATACTAATTCTACCAAATCTACAGTAAGTTATGTGGCGTGTGCGGAAGGAAGTATGTCTAAGTTCGGTCAATATTTGGTACCACCTACACCGACTGCTCCAGCTTCATTTCAAAAGTATATGAATAAAGCTCCCGACTCGGACGAACCTGGATTTAGTAATTTCTTTAAAGTAGATGCTGGTAAATCTGGTGGATTAGGTGGAGGTTCCGCTTACGACCAATACAACGTTGTTTGGCCTCAATTTGCTAGAGATTTAAAAGCGGTACTAGATTCTGGACTAAAAAAAGTAATTTTAAAATTTGCTGGTTCCGCAAGTTCTATCGCGACTAGTTCTTATAATAAGAATTTATCTAAAAGAAGGTTAGATTCTGTATTACAAATGTTTAGAGCTTATGAAATAGACGGTAAAAACGCCTTCAAAGTGTATATGGAAAAAGGAATATTACAAATTCCTGTTGGTGAAGCTATGGGGGAAAGTAAATGTAATACAGATACTGGTGGTACGGGTGAAGGTGTAAATGGTGTTGGTTTGAATGAAACAGGGGTAATTGGTAGTAGTTCAGCAGTTGGTACCGCTGATGCAAATAACGATGGTCAACCAGATAATACCGATGCTGTATATTCAGCTCCTGCTGCGGGATGTAGATATGTTGTAATCGACGCAATAGAGTACGAAGACATACCCCAACCAGAACCAGAACCTGAACCAAAACCCCCAATAGAAAGAAAAAGAATTAGACCTATACAACAACAAGAACAACTTAATATAGAAAAAGATAAAAATACTAGAAGAGAAATAGCAAATAAAGTGTTGATGAAAATGGTTACAGAATGTGATTATTTTGATATGATTCAAGAAGAAAATGAATTTATATACGATTCCTTAAAACAAAAATTTAAGTTTTTTCACCCAGCTTTTCATGCTATAACACCAGAAGGGTTAAATAGTAGACTTACTTTTTTAAATCAATGTGTTAGACCAGGAGCTACTATACCAACCGTAACTAAAGAAGGTTCTTTAAATAGAGCTGTTGACGCTAAAAATACTTCCTTTGGTGCTCCTCCGATATGTGTTCTAAGATTTGGTGATTTTTATAATACTAAAATTGCAATTGATAATGTTGCTTTTTCTTACGACGAAAATTTATTAGATTTAAATCCAGAAGGTATAGGTGTACAACCTATGATAGCTAGTGTAACAATGAGTTTTAAATTTATTGGAGCTCAAGGATTAAAAGAACCAGTTAATCAATTACAAAATGCACTATCATTTAATTTCTTTGCTAATACTGAAATGTACGATGATAGAGCGGTATTAACTGTAACAGATGATGACCCAGATGAACAAGCTTGGATTGCTGAAAATTCAGACTTAATTAAAAATGTTGGTTTAGAAAACCCTGAAGGTACAGCTGATGAAACAGATGAAAGAGATACATCCGCAAATGATGGAATAACTATTGGTGATAGAACTAATTCATATGGTGGAACAACTGGACAAACGGGAACAATTAATTATAAAAATAATTGGAATGATTTAAGTAATGCAGCTTACGAATATATTACTAGTACTAACAACGATTTATTCAATTATGTTAGAAATCAAAACTACGCTGGATTACAAATATTCTTTGACGAAAAAGAAATGTTTGAGGGTGAGTATACAGTCGCTACATCAACAGGACCGACAGGTACTTTTGGAAATTTAATAGGTAAATCAAAAGGTTGGGAAATTAGATTAAAGAAACTAGAAGACGCGTATAAAGTTAAAATTGAAAATGGTACCACATACATCCAGAGTTTAGCTATAGACCTAACACCAACCCAAGAAGACGATTTAAAAACATACTTGTTAGAACAACTAGACTATAATATTACAGATTATGAAATTGAGTTTACTCAATTAGATTTAGATTTAAAAGCAAGTACTTTAAAATATGTAAAAAATATAAACTCTTTAAACATTATTAATAGTGGTTTTGACGGTTATGGTGAAAACGGTAAATGGACAGTATTACAATTGTCTGGAGGTTCCGAAACGTATCCAGTAGCTAACGGTGTGACAGCACCAACAGATACACTAGAAGAATTAGGCAACGACTACAATTACTTAACCAACCTAATAACGTGTTATAGTCAAATTTATAATGGAGACGATAATGGATTATCCGTAGGTAATGTCCTTAATGACGTTATAAGTGCCAAACTTACTGGTCCTGGTAAATTTACAATAACAGCACCACCACTAGTTGGAGTAAGTAATGACTTTAACTCCCCATCAGCGTCAAATTTAACCCCGTTTATTATGGAGTATTACTTATTTGGTATGGACTTAATGGACCAATCTGCAATAGACTCTTTAGTTACTACTAATATTCAACCACTAAAAGATAATAATAGAAATTATACTGGACCAGCACTTTTTATAGATGATATGGTTAATGTACTTTATCCTCCACCATTTACAGTCCCTAATTGGGTAAGTACTTTTAGAAATGAAGTATCTCAGTACATAGCACTTAATGAAGATTTTTATATGAGAAAATTATTAGACATTAAAGAAGAATTTGTAGATAAAATGACACCACAAGGCAAGAGTACATTATCACAGGGTCTAACTAACCTAGTGTACCCAACAAATCTAACCGATTTAAAAGATGATAAAAAACGTGAAATGACATACGAACAAGTCACAGACCAAACTATAGAGGCTGAACTAAGAAACTATGCTAGTAAAACAAATCAAGGTGCGGACAGTAGTTTTAATTTAAAATTTAATTAATTATGGCTAGATATTATAATAGATATGGAGACTTTAATATAAACGGTGAAAACCTCACGGTACCTTTTATTAAACTACCATCATTATCTTCAGATAAAAAAATAATTTATAAAGTTAATGCGTCAAGATTAGATAAGATTAGTCAACAATATTATGGTAGTCCCTACTTTGGCTGGTTAATTTTACAAGCAAATCCTCAAGTTGGAGGGTTAGAATGGAATATTAAAGACGGACAAGTATTGATTGTTCCGTTTCCTTTAGTAGCTTCTTTGCAAAATTATAAACAAGCAGTGGACGACTATTTCTTTTTCTATGGTAAAAATTTACCTATGAATACATATACAGTACCTAATATTACATCTACTCCAATAACTTATGTGGCACCTGTAAGTGACAATACAACTGGAACCCAAGGAACCATAAATACTAGTCCTAATACGTCTAGTGGTGGAGGAACAAGTTCAGGTGGTGGTTCTTATTCGTCTTCTTATTAATTTAAAAGTTAAACATGGCAAATGAAATTAGTAACGGGGATAATATATTAGTAGAATTTTCCGAAAATAATATTTTATTGGTTGACCCTAGTAGGGTTTTTGAAGGAGGTAGAGTAAAAGATAGATTAGTTGACGCTGAAAATCTTGTTATATATGCTAGTCTAAAAGCTAGGGTAGTACCACGTAGTAAATTAATTGCGGGTGCCGGTGTAGATAATCAAACACCAGAAGCTTTTGTTGATGTTTTTGAAGGTGAAATTAATTTTCTAAAACCAGAAGGTAAAGATTTTTACACTAGTGATTGGACTGACACACAAACAGGTAAAGGATTCGCTACAGCGGGAGGTGCATTAAATCAAAGAGTACAAAATACAATAACAGACCCTGTTACGGGACAAGTTAGTATTACTGAAGAAATTAAAAATAGACTAGATTCCGAAGGTTTTGGAATCAATAACATTTCTGTTACCTTAAATAGAGCGTTTACTCCCATAGTAAACATAACTTTTACAGACGTTAGAGGACAAACACTTTTTGAACAAGGACCTAACTCACCATATGCAGCTTTTTTCCAATTACCTTATCCACTATTCAAGTTAAAATTAAAAGGGTATTACGGTAAAGCGGTAGAATACCAGTTGATGTTAGAAAAATTTAATGCTAGTTTTGATTCTAGCAGTGGAAACTACAATGTAACATGTAATTTTAAAGGGAGAGTTACAGCTTTATTAGCTGATATAACTTTACAAGAAATGAGAGTAGCTCCTTACATGTTTGCTAAATCATATGAAATAGAAACTGGTGAAGACGAAAAATCTTCTTTTTTTAGTAGTAGAGGTAGACAAACTTTAAGTCAAGTATATGAAGCTTATAAAGCAAAAGGACTAGTTAATAACAGTTTACCTGATTTAACTATTGATGATTTAATAGACCGAGTAACAGAATTAGAAACAGATATAGAAAAAAAACTTAAATCATATAATCTAAACGCTTTAGATGATATAGAAACTTACGATAGGTATAGTACAGCTTATAGAAATAAAATATTAGCTTCTGGTGGTTGGAGAGCAGTATATATAGATACAGATATAAATTCCGTTACTGGGCCAACAGTGGATGAAAAAACTGACAAGGTTTATTATGTGTTTAAAAAAGTTTATAGAGATAATCCAGTTAAACGAAAAGAGGCATTTGAAAATCTTAGAAAAAAAATAAAAGAAGGTAATGAAGGTTTACTTAGAAATAAAACATTTGGAGATGGTGGAGAACAGTCTATACCTGTAGATATTAAATTAGAAGATTTTGAAGTTGCACCCCCATTTGGATTCGAAGAAACGACCAACAGTTGGTTTACTTTTGAGACCTTTGAAGAAAAAATAGGTAAAATAATTACCGTATTTAACACTAAAAGAACAGAAATAGAAAAAAATTTAACAAACGTAGTAAACTCAGTTGTTATAGAATCATTAGGTTTTAACCCCACAGTTAGAAATATATTTGCAATTTTTATAGCACACGCGGATACTTTTCTAAGATTAATGGATGAAACACATACTCAAGCTTTTGCAGTTAGAGAAGAAACTGACAGACTAAATGCTGTTAGAGGTCCAGGTAACCCTAGTAGTACTGATGAGATAGTTATGATATATCCTTGGCCACACTACTATATTCAAGAAACTGATGAAAACGGACCCCAATACGTTAGTACCTATCCAGGGTCTGTTAAGGTTTTAGGTGAGACAAAAGCCTACGATTCTACTCTTTGGCCAGAGGTAAACTTTGTAGAGGAATTTTTTAAAGCACAAGTAATAAGTAATTCTGATAGTAAACCAGAGTTTTCGGTAAACACAGTGGGTGGTAACTGGATACCCATAACCTCTTTTGAGTTAGGGGAGGAACAAGTTTACATTAATAAATCTGTTGTACCATTTAATTATGAAATTTGGGACCGTTCTACAATATTTTCTTGTTTTTCGGGACTGTCAACCAGACTAAAAACAAACGTATCACAAAACACTTTTTACGAATTATCCAAAATAGAAGCAGCTAACATAAAAGAATATCTAACTGGTTTATTAGATTTAAATGAATTACTTAAAAATCAAAATTTTAATTACAATACGTATCTAGATTATTTACAACAAATTTCACCTTTAAATAATTATCCTCTTCTTATACGAGACCAATTTAACACACCATATGTGAGGGTAAAAGTAAACGACTCTAGGTTTACAGTAACACCATTTAACGAATTTAAAAATTTAACATACCAACTCAACGATGGGAAAATAGAAAGTTCCTTATCCACCCTGGATTCAGTTTTAGCTTCTGGTAATGTAAAAGAAAATAATATAATAGAAACTTTCCCGTTTTCTCATTTTGTTACGGCAGCACCAGGTACATCATGGACTGTTAACAACTTAGCGGGAGGGGTACAAATATCAAGTTATCAAAGTCTTAATAGTATACAACAAAGTGTAAGTTACCAAGCAGACCAAAAAGTATTTGCTTCTATAATTCCCGATAATACCACCTCATCAGTAATAGAAAACATACAATTTTATACAGATGCAGATTGGGCAGCTAAAACAGCAATAACAGATTTAGCTACAAAAATTGATACAAGATTTATTAATAATCAAAACACTAAAAATTCTTGGGAGGTATTTTTCGGCACTGTACAATTCCAACCAGGCACAACCTATGTATGTAATCAAAATCTAGTAACTACTGAAGGTAATTTAAATTATGGTGAAGATTATGATGGTAAAATATCTTCTAAACAAATAACTTCTTTATTGAATACCCCATATTTTATTAATAGTATGGTAGAGGGTGTAAGTAATGAAATTAATGGTGTGGATAACCCATATAAGTCAGCAGCTTACTTATTTTTAAATTCGTTACCATTACCCACACTTAGAGAAAAAACCTTACTATCCAACCAATCTACATACAATATTTATGGTGACTATATAGGTAAAACACTAAATCAAGTCTCAGCTGTTCATCCATTACCTAGTGCATGGATTTTAAAATACGGTTCTATATGGCACAGATATAAACAATTTACTGAAAACGGTACTGATTTTTTAACTAATGTCTGGAATAATTTTGACGCCAACACTTATTTTAATAACTCTAATGGGTTAGGATATACATATGATTTAAATGTAGGTGGAAGTGGTGCTACATTAACAAGTTTTGGTGGACAGTGGAACCCTAACCCAACAACAGACCAACTAAATCTAGGATTTTATCCAGAATTAAATAATTATATTTATTATTTTGTTACCGGAGAATTATTATATGACGGTTTAAATATTAGTGGTTTCCCTATTACAGATAACCAGATAAATCAATTATTGATACAAGAGGCTTTATACCTTAAAAAGGCGGAAGAATTAACAATAACTTCCTTATCTACCGACCCCATACAAACTAAGGCTAATCTTTGGTTTAATTATTATGACTTAACTAGAGAATCTTATCTAAGTGGATATACCACACAACAATATCTTTTATTCCCTTGTGAAGGAGGTATGAAAAAATCACAACTTGAATTTGAAGTGGACACACCTTACAATTTAAGTAATAATACAAATGTAACTAACGGAGCAGCAAGATTAGTTTGGGCTTTATCTAATTATGGATATTTTGAACACAACCAAAATACGTTCCCACAACCAGACCAGTACCTTAAAAAAATAATGTCAGACCAAGAAGAACAACTTTCTTTTGATATTGTTAATAATGAAGATTACACGTCTATAGAAGAATTATTCGACATTTTTAGTCCTGAAATATTAGACACGTTTGAAGAATATTTTTTAAACTTTACTAAAAAATTCGAACCAGACCCTCCGATATTTTATGAAAAAGAAAATATCATGAGTTTAAATTTTCAAAAAACCCTTAGAGAGTTTTTAAAAATAGACCAAAATAAAGTTAATCCCACACAAAGTAACACTCAATTAAGTTATAATTTAGGACAAACACAGTTAAATAAAATTAATGTTACTCTAAGAGATTTCTTATCTCACCAAACAGCTTTTAACTTTTATAACCCAAAAGACGTAAACATTAGAGTATTTAAAAGTATAGCACCAACTTCAGGGGCTACTACATCCATTTCTTTTGGTAATTATCAAGGGAATTTACCACCAGACATTTCTTTAAACGACTCTACCACGTTATACGTAGATGAATGGAAAGAATTAAGAAAACAAGTTGGTTTTTATACAGATTCTTTATCTTCAGCTTATACACTAAATTTACTTTACAATGATAGTGGAAATTATGTTACAGAATTTTTCCGTGAATTAAATATAGAATTTAATGTTCCTAATATAAAATTATTGAGAAAAATAATTAGAATGTATGTAACAGCTAGAATTGAAGCTGGAGCCACACAAAATATAAATAATTTAGAATTCTTACAAAGAATAAAAAATGAAGTAATTGATTCTTGGGAGTTTGGCCAATTTGATTTCTTAAATCAATTGTTCATACAACTTAAAAAAGTTCTTCCACAAACAGCGGAAACACAAATAGACGATTTTTCTCAAAAATCAACATATGAAACAGATGAAAATAAATTAGAACAATATCAGGTATTTAAAACCTTGAACGATAAATGGATTGGGGGTGAAGAATTTAGTAATAAATACTTATTTGAAGATTTTTTATTTTATGATGTAGCTAATAGAGATATTGGAGACAAAGCAATAATAACCACAGACGCTATTAAAAACTTTGGTAGTGTTAATAACGCTAATAAAAGTTTATTAACTATAATAGGTTCTTTATTACAAGGGAATTATTTTAATTTTATGGGAATGCCAAGTTATATTAACTTTTATGGTATGACCTCACAAGGAGACACACCGATACCTAAATTAAGTACACAAGAAGAAGCTGATGCTATATTCGGTACCCATCTTGAGGTAAATACACTGGACTCTGGACCCAAGTTTTTATGTCAATATGTAGGACCACCATCTACACAATTAGGTGGTGAGTTTACTAAAAAAAGTAAATTCCAAAATGATTCATTTAAATTAGGTAGAACAATACAAAACCCTTTATTATCTAATGATTATGACCCACAAAAAAATAATAAAGTAGTGGCATTTGCGGTAGACTTTGGAATACAAAGTCAAGGGATTTTTAAGGGGATAAGTTTAGACCAGAGTCAATTTAAAAACACATCAGAGTCATTTGCTGTTACTGAGGCTATGGCACAATCGGCTAACGATAAGAGTATACTAACGCAAGGTTTAAGTTTGTTTAACATTTATAAAAGTCGTTCATACACTTGTAAAATAGAAGCTATGGGTAATGTATGTATACAACCCACAATGTATTTTGAATTACGTCACGTACCCATGTTTAGTGGTCCATACCTTATATTAGACGTAGAACACAGTATTCAACCCAATACTATGACAACTAGTTTTACTGGAGTTAGAGTACCGTTCCATAAGATGCCTGAAGTAAGCCAATTAGTAGCTAAAGTAAATCAAAGTTTTTTAAATAAAGTAAGGAAAAAAGTTAAACAGGAAAAACAAATTGCAAGACAAGGAGGATTTGAAGCTGAAAGTACAACAGAAAGTGAATCAGTAAAAACAGGAAATAATAACTTTAGGGGAAGAAATGATGGTAAATTAGATTATATTGTTATTCACGTTACTGCGGGTGTAGATTATGGACCTAACCCAGTAAGTAATATTAACCAACAACACATTAATCGTGGTTTTGCTGGTATTGGATATCACTACTTAATATCAAGAGGGACTGAAGGTAGTAAACCAGACGGAACATTATATGGAGGAAGACCATATAATAAAGTAGGTGCACACGTATTAGGACATAATAGTAGGTCATTAGGTATAAGTATGATAGCAAATTGTGCAAAAATGGGAACATACACATCTACACCCACATCTACTAATGAATACCCTACAGATAATCAAAAAAATACTTTAGAATGGACCTTACTTTATCTTTTATTTAAAAGTGGGTTATTTAAAATAGACTACCAAATTAGTGGTACACACAAACTAATAGTTAAAACTGGTTCAGAAGACGTAACTGTAAATGACCCAACCAACACCACTGACCCAAATAAAGGAGTTGTTCCTAATTTATGGAAAAATGTATTAAAAGGACATAACCAATTTTCAAACAAACGATGTCCGTGTTTTAGAGTAGAAAGAGCGTTAGAAGGAAGGTTTGGTGTTAATCTAAGAAAAAAATTAGCAATAGTAATAAATGAACTAGGTAGTCAAGGACCAATAAGTCAAACAACCGCACAAGAAAAAATGTTAGAAATTATAGGTTTAGGTAAAAGAGGAAGTGGGAGTGGATACGTACCTAGCCCATGGGCAACATCTAAATCCCCATTCGGAGGAAGAGATTTAGCGGGTAACTAAATTAGAGATTTACTGACCTTGTAATATTTATATATAAAATAACATTATTATGAAAAATATAGAAAAAAATTTAGACAACTTTCTAGGTAACAAAAGTCAAACCAACAAAAACGTAAAAGTAGAGGAGGAAGGATTTGAAGAAGTTTGTGACAGAGAAACTGGAGAATGTAAAACCATCAAGTCAAAAGATGGACTTATTGAAAGAGTTAATAAAAGAGTAATCACTGAAGACGGTAGAAGTCTTTTAATGGGGTAAAAAAAAATTAAAATGAGTCGTAGAAAACAAATTGAAAATATTTTATCTGAAGAGTTAAATAGATTTAATCAGATAGGTGGGTATGTAGAAAACTTACACGAACAATTTTTAGGTTTTGCTGGAAATACGAGAGCTGAATTAGGTGAACAAGAAGGTGAAGATGAATTAGGTTTGGAAGATACTGCTACTGATGACACCGCTACTGATGATACTGCTACTGATGATTTAGGTATTGATGACACCGCTACTGATGAGGTTGGTACGGATGATTCACTAGAAGACGATTTAGGTGGAGACATCGAAGATACAACAGGAGAAAGTGGTACGGAAGAGATTGATGTCACTGACATAGTAACTATGACTAAAGAAACTGGTGAAAAAGCAGAAGAATTAGAAGGTACTATTGGTAAACAAAAAGATAGTATAGATTCTCTAATATCTAAACTAGATGACTTGGAAGGAAAGCTAAATAGCATGGATAAAGTAATGGCATCTATTAATCATCTAGAAGATAAAATAGAGGAATATAGACCCCAAACACCTGAAGAAAAATTAGAACTTCGTTATTTGGATAGTGGACCTTTTAATCAGTCCCCTAAAAAATATTGGGAAGGCAAAAAGGGAGAACTTAAAAAACAAAAAGACAAACACGAATATGTTTTAACTGCCGATGATATAGAAAATGTTAACGACAATGATGTTAAAAATAGTTGGGTCTACAGTCCAGAAGACGAATAAAATTAATTATAGATTATTAAATAAATTTAGGGGAAGGTCATTGACTTCCCCTTTTTTATGTGTTATATTTTCCCATATAAACATTTTAATTAATTAAAAAAAGAAATAACAAATGAGTAGTTTAGACGCAGTTTTAAAACAGTATGAACAAGGACAAGTTCAAAACAATAGTCCAAAAAGTAATATTAGTAGAGAAGATAGACTTAAAAAATACTTCGCTACTTATCTACCACAAGGTGAAAAAGAAGGTGAAGCTAATATTAGAATTTTACCTACAAGTGATGGAAGTTCTCCATTTAAAGAAGTTTTTTTTCACGAAATACAAGTGGATGGTAAATGGGTTAAATTAATGGACCCAGGAAAAAATGGTGACGGTTCATCTACAGGTGAGAGAAGTCCTTTAAATGAAGTTGAGGAAGCCCTTAAACTAACTGGAAATCAAAAAGATAAAGAAATTGCTAGACAGTATCGTTCTAAGAAATTTTATATTGTAAAAGTAATTGACCGTGACGCTGAAGATGACGGTGTAAAATTTTGGAGATTCAAATGGAACTATAAAGGTGACGGAGTAATGGACAAAATTATTCCAATCTTTCAAAAAAGAGGGGACGTTACAGACACTAAAGAAGGTAGAGATTTAACCTTAATGTTAAAATCAGTTCCATTACCTAATGGTAAAGGAAATTATACTGTAGTTTCTATGGTATTAGCAGAAGACCCATCACCACTATCAAGTGATGAGGGTAAAGCAAAGGAGTGGTTAGGTAACTCAGAAACTTACAAAGACGTTTATTCACAAAAACCTGTAGAATATTTAGAAGCTGTTTCTAGAGGAGAAACACCAGTTTGGGATACAGACCTTAAAAAATATGTTTACGGTGATACTGAAGAAACTATAAACATGGGAGGGACTTCTAACTCTACTACAACAAATACATCACCAGTAGACCCACAAGCGGGTCAAGAAAGTGATTCAGATTTACCATTCTAATAAAATAAAAAAATGGCAATAAAGAAAAAAAGTTTTAAAGATATTAAAAGTAAGTTCTCTAAAAAAGCTTCCTTCAAACCAGACAGATTTTTTGATTTGGGGGAAGCGTTTCTAGACGCTACAGGATTACCAGGACCAGCTATGGGACATATTAATATGCTTTTAGGACATAGTGATACTGGTAAAACTACCGCTTTAGTTAAAACAGCTGTAGACGCACAGAAAAAAGGAATTTTACCAGTGTTTATTATTACAGAACAAAAATGGGATTTTGACCATGCTAAACTTATGGGTTTAGAATGTGAAAAAGATAAAGATGGTGACTGGGACGGATTTTTCTTATTTAACAACGGATTTGAGTATATAGAACAAATTACAGACTATATTAATGAATTGTTAGACGCACAAGAAAAAGGTGAACTAGAATACGATTTAGTACTTTTATGGGATTCAGTAGGTTCTGTTCCATGTAAAATGACTTTTGATGGTAAAGGAGGTAAACAACATAACGCTAGTGTCTTATCAGATAAAATAGGTATGGGAATTAACCAAAGAATCACGGGTTCTAGAAATACTAATTCTAAATATTTAAACACACTAGTTACTGTGAACCAACCTTGGGTTGAGTTACCAGACAATCCTTTTTCACAACCAAAAATTAAAGCTAAAGGAGGAGAATCGTTATGGTTAAATTCTACCATTGTATTCTTATTTGGTAATCAGAAGAATGCTGGTACTTCTAAAATAACAGCAACAAAAGATAAAAGAAAAGTAAAATTTGCAACTCGTACCAAAATCTCAATTATGAAAAACCATGTTAATGGTCTGGGATATGAGGACGGCAAAATATTAGTAACACCTCATGGTTTCCTTAAAGGAAAGGACGCTGGAGAAGAAAAAAAATCAATAGAAGGTTATAAGTCTGAAAATTCTGAATATTGGAAAGATATTATAGGTTCTGATGGTGATTATAACTTAGCAGTCGAAGAGACTGGTGAAATATTTTAAATTAAAAAAAAATGGCAAAAGTAGAAAAAGGTAGTAAAGTTAAAGTACATTATACAGGTACTAAAAATGATGGTAGTAAATTTGATAGTTCTCACGATAGAGGGCAAGTCTTAGAATTCGAAGTGGGTTCTGGTCAAATGATAAAAGGATTTGATGAAGGTGTTGTTGGTATGGAAGTAGGTGAAACTAAAGACCTACACTTAAAACCAGAAGACGCATATGGTTTAAGAAAAGAAGAAGCTCAAACCGAGGTACCTAAAGAGGCACTTCCACCAGATTTTAACCCAGAAGTTGGTGAAACTGTACAAGGTCAAACAATAGACGGAAGACCAATTTTAGCAAAAGTTAAAGAATTACAAGAAAATAAAGTAATTTTAGACTTGAACCACCCATTAGCGGGTGAAGAACTTAATTTTAAAGTTGAGTTAGTAGAGATAGAAAAGTAGTGTTTAATTTTATAATAAAACAAAATGTTAAAGACATTAATTGTCGATGGTAATAGTATATTACAAACAGGGTTTCACGGAGTAAAAGATTTTTACCATAATGATAAACATTTTGGAGCTATTTTTTATTTTCTTAATACCCTTAAGAGAAATTTAGAAAAAGAATCCTACGATAGAGTAGTAGTTTTTTGGGATGGTAAAAAAAATTATAAATATCGTAGGGATTTATATTCCCCCTACAAAGTAAATCGAAAGAAAAGGTTAGATAAAGAAAAAATTGATGACATGTTTCGTCAAAAAAATAGGATATCTCAGTATCTAGAAGAATTTTTTATTAGACAGGGAGGTTACAGTAATTGTGAAGCTGATGACTGTATAGCTTATTATTGTCAGATGTCCCCCGATGAAACAAAAGTTATCTTAACTAATGATAAAGACTTATTACAATTAGTTAATGAACAAGTAAAAGTACTATTAACTAGAACTGATACTTTAGTGACTCACACTGACCATATTAAAATGGGTAAACTACCCATACACGTCCCACCACAAAATATTCCTCTTTTTAAAATTTTATTAGGTGATAGAAGTGACAATATCAAAGGAATTAAGTATTTTGGTGAAAAGTCTTTAATTAAACATTTTCCAGAAATAGAAAAAAATAAATTATCTATAGAAGAAATAATAAATAAAGCTAGAAGTAAATTAACTGACGGTAGTAAAGACAGGGGTCTTAAAAATTTATCAGAAGGTATTTCAGCTGATGGTAGAAAAGGAAAAGAATTCTTTGAAATAAATCAAAAAATAATAGATTTAAGTCATCCTTTTTTAACTAAAAAAGCTAAAGAAGAAATAACAGAACTAATAAATGAATCTCTAGACCCAGAAGGTAGAGAAAACAAAAATGTAGTACAGATGATGAAAGAAGACGGGTTGTTTACTGTACTACCTAAAAAAGATGATAGTTGGACATCGTTCATACAACCACTAACCCAACTAAGAAAAAAAGAAATTAAATATTTTAAACTACAAAAAAATTAAAAATGGAAGACAAAAAAATAACAAAGTTTGAATTCTTACTAACACTAGAAGACCACATTATCTGTCAAAGATTTTTTAACGTAAGAGGGTATAAACCTAGAAACATAAAATCTCTAGATTTGTATGAAACAGTAAAATACATGCAAGATGATATAAATGAATCATTAAAAATGAAAGCTACTGATTATTTGACCTCCCTCTACAACACTTATACACACACTGTCAATCTGTCAGAACAAGACCGTGAACAACCGCCTCGTGAACATTTCAATATATACATAAAATTAAACAATGAGATAGTCACACACCGAATTTTTCCAGCTTGGATATACCCAGGAAAAATAAGATATACAGTAGATATTCGACCTTTTATTGGTGGATTTTTGAGAGACTTGAGTGACGTATTGTCAGCTGAAAAAGTTGAGCGAAAATATCTAGAAACGACACTTTAATAGTATTTATTAATTACCCTAAAAGATTTAAGATAGATGAAAGAAAGTAAAAGTTTTGGTTACCTAGGTCACACGTTTCAAGTCAAACTTATTAACCAAATAATAACCGACAAAAAATTTGCAAATAACATAATTGAGGTCATCGACCCCAAGTATTTTGATAACCAGTATTTTAAACTGATTAGTCAAATGGCAAAGGAGTATTTCGAAAAATATAACACCCCACCTACCTTCGATGTTTTAGACCAAACTACCAGATTAGAAGTTTCATCTGACATGGCCAGAACTAACATATTTGACATGTTAGTAGAAATAAGAGAATGTAGTGTAGAGGACCATTTATGGATACAAGAAAAAGCTCTTAAATTCTGTAAACAACAAGAATTAAAAAAAGCTATAACTAAAGTTAATAAGATAATTGAAAAGGGTGACTTTGAATCTTACGATAAGTGTGAAGAATTTATAAGACAAGCAACACAAATAGGTGAAGTCACTGACGGAGCTATGGACGTTTTCCAAGACCTAGAGGACGCTCTAATAGACGATTTTAGAGACCCTATACCATTAGGTATAAACGGAATAGATAATGTATTAGATGGTGGATTAGCAAAAGGTGAGATAGGTGTTTTTCTTGCACCTACAGGTGTTGGTAAAACTACGGTTCTAACAAAAGTAGCTAATACTGCTTATAATATGGGATTCAGTGTTTTACAGATATTTTTTGAAGACAACCCTAAAGTTATACAAAGAAAACACATAACGTGTTGGTCTGGTATTCCAGCTCAGGAACAATCTTCCAGACGTGAAGAAGTTTTAGAAAAGATAGCACCATATAAAAAAGGTAGGGGTAATTTAATTATAGAAAAATTACCTTCAGACAGAATAACTATAGCTTCTATAAAAAATAGAATAAGAAAATTAGTAGCAGAAGGTAATAAATTTGATATGATTGTTTTAGATTATATTGATTGTGTACTTCCAGATAAACATTTTAATGAAGTTTGGCAAGGAGAAGGTTTAGTTATGAGACAATTTGAAAGTATGTGTAATGAATTAGATGTTGCGGGGTGGACCGCGGCACAAGGTAATAGGACTTCTATAAGTTCTGAAGTAGTAACTACCGACATGATGGGTGGTTCTATCAAAAAAGCACAAGTTGGACACGTCATCATTACTTTAGCTAAATCACTACAACAAAAAGAAATGGGATTAGCTACTATAGCAATTACAAAATCAAGGGTAGGACAAGACGGTATAGTGTTTGAAAATTGTAAATTTGATAACGCTACTTTAGAAATCGACACAGAACAATCCCAAACCCTTTTAGGATTAGAACAAGAAAGAGAAAGAAGAACTGCTGATAGGGTTAGAGCAGCTTTAGATAGAAGAAATCAACAAATAAACCAACAATAAAAATATATAAAATGAGTAATAGTAAAAATTTATTTACAGAGAGAGTGGCATACAAACCTTTTGAATATCCAGAATATTATACAGAAGGGTGGTTAAAACAAGCACAGGCATTTTGGTTACATACTGAAATTTCTATGCAGGGAGATGTAAAAGATTGGAAGGAAAATCTTAACGAATCAGAAAAAAACTTAGTGGGTAATATCCTTTTAGGTTTCGCACAAACTGAATGTGCAGTATCAGATTATTGGACCAATATGGTAACTGACTGGTTCCCTAAACATGAGATTAGACAAATGGCGATGATGTTTGGTAGCCAAGAAACAATACATGCAGTCGCATACTCATACTTGAATGAGACTTTAGGTCTTGAAGATTTTGAAGCATTTTTACATGAAGAGGCTACTTCAGAAAAATTTGAATTATTGATGAATACTAAAGCAGATTACATTCACCATGATTTAGAAGATGACCCAGAAGCTAGAAAAGATGTAGCTAGGAGTTTAGCTATATTTAGTGCATTTGCCGAAGGAGTTTCTTTATATTCATCATTCGCTGTACTCTATAGTTTCCAACTAAGAAACTTACTTAAAGGTATTGGACAACAAATGAAATGGAGTGTGAGAGACGAATCATTACATTCAAGAATGGGATGTAGATTATTTAATCACATGTGTGAAGAATATCCTGAATTAAGAGAAGAAAGTAAAAAAGACATTTACGATGCAGCTAAACTAATTGTAGAATTAGAAGAGAAATTTATCGATAAAATGTTTGAAATGGGAGATTTAGAAAATTTAAAGTCTAGTGACTTAAAAGAGTTCATCAAACAAAGAACAAATGACAAATTAAAAGAGTTGGGTTACGAAGAAATATTTGTCGTTAATCAAGAAAAATCCAGTAAATTAGACTGGTTCTATCACCTTACAGGTGGAGTAACCCATACTGACTTTTTTGCAATCAGACCTACTGATTACAGTAAAGCTGGTGAGGATGATGATTGGGACGAAGATTCCCTTTTTTAAATAATAAAATTTAATAGGAAATATGAAAAATTACGCAGAACATTTGGGCTGGGAGGTAGACGTGGACTTCCCAAGTTGGGCAAACACACACGTTTATATACAAACAATTTCTAATGGTTATTTACTACCAGGAGAGAAACCAAAAGATGCTTATTGGAGGGTATGTACTACAGTGGCAAAAAGATTAGGCAAACCACAACTGGCTACTAAATTCTTTGATTACATTTGGAAAGGTTGGCTTTGTTTAGCAAGTCCAGTATTAAGTAATACTGGAACCGAAAGAGGTTTACCTATTAGTTGCTTTGGTATCGATGTCGCAGATTCAATTCAAGATATTGGTCAAAAGAATTTAGAAATGATGTTACTCGCTAAACATGGTGGTGGAGTAGGTATAGGTATAAATCAGATTAGACCAGCAGGAGCTTCTATTACGGATAATGGAACTTCCGACGGGGTTGTACCATTTTGTAAAATATACGATTCAACAATACTAGCTACTAATCAAGGAGCTGTTAGAAGAGGAGCTGCCTCAGTTAATCTTAACATAGAACATAAAGATTTTATGGATTGGCTTGAAATAAGAGAACCTAAAGGAGACGTTAATAGACAATCACTTAATTTACATCAATGTGCTGTAGTTGGAGATAAATTCATGAGAAAATTAGAAGCTGGTGATAAAGAGTCACGTCAGAAATGGGCTTCATTAATTAAAAAACGTAGACAAACAGGAGAACCTTATATAATGTATCGGGGTAATGTAAATAAACAAAATCCAGAATCTTATAAGAAGAATGGTTTAAAAGTTTATATGACTAATATATGTTCAGAAATTGTTTTACATACAGATGAAAATCATTCATTCGTTTGTTGTTTAAGTTCACTTAATCTCGCAAGATATGATGAGTGGAAAGACACGGATTTAATATATACAGCGACTTGGTTTTTGGATGGTGTCCTTGAAGAATTTATTCAAAAAGCAAAGTATAGAAAAGGATTTGAAAACGCTGTCAGAAGTGCAGAAAAAGGTAGAGCTTTAGGTTTGGGAGTTTTAGGATGGCACACATTTTTACAACAAAGAGGAATACCATTTGAAGGTCTTCCAGCACAATTTGAAACACGTAGAATTTTTGGTCAAATTAAAACAGAATCAGAACAAGCTTCTAGAGATTTAGCTACAGAATACGGTGAACCACTATGGTGTGTGGGTAGTGGATTTAGAAATACTCACTTAAGAGCTGTCGCACCAACCGTATCAAACTCTAAATTAGCTGGTGGTGTATCCAGTGGAATTGAACCATTACCAGCAAACGTATATACTGACCAGAGTGCAAAAGGAACATTTATTAGAAAAAATAAAGAGTTAGAAAAAGTATTTAGAAAAATAGGTATAAATAACAAAGACACTTGGGATAAGATTCTTGCGGATGGAGGTAGTGTACAAGACATTAAAGAATTAGATAGTTGGGGTTATATGAACGGAAAAATAACTAATCTAGAAGAAAAAGAAAATACACATACAGACTTTATACCAGTTAAAGAAGTTTTCAAAACATTTAAAGAAGTAAATCAATTAGAATTGGTTAGACAAGCTGGTGTAAGACAACAATTTGTTGACCAAGCTGTATCTTTAAATTTAGCTTTCCCTAAAGAAGCAACACCAAAATGGATAAACCAAGTTCACCTTGAAGCGTGGAGACAAGGTGTGAAGACTCTTTATTATGTTAGAACAGAAAGTGTTTTGAGAGGAGATATTGCTGCAAAAGCAATGGAAGAGTGTGTTAGTTGTGAAGGTTAGTATTTATTATTATGTGTTTAAAATTTGAAAAAGAAGATTTTTATTTAGACGATAATAATAAAATGGTATTAACAGAAAAGTACCATATAAAAAAAGGTTCTTGTTGTGGTGGCAAATGTAAGCATTGTCCTTATTGGCCACCATATCAAAAATCTAATAAAGAATTAAGGGAAGATGTACACACTGGACCTACACGGTTATAAAATTAATGAAACTTACGATGTTGTAGATAGTTTTTTATTTGACCACAAATTATACGATACTAAAAAAATAGAAATAATAACTGGAGACAGTAAAGTTATTAAATCGGTAGTTAGTGAAGTTGCAGAAAATTACGGATTTTCATGTAAACCTCACATATATAATAAAGAAGTTCTAACACTATCAGTTTAGAATTATAAAACTGAATATTTATAAATAAAACTCATGGCAGAAAGACAAACGTTTGGTATTGATTTTCCCTTTCAAGATAGTGTATATGGTGACTATTTAAAAATGACGGAAACCCCTGAAGATGAAATCAAAGCTAATCTTATACATTTGTTATTAACCAGAAAAGGTAGTAGATATTTTTTACCCGATTTTGGAACCTCTCTTTATGAGTATATTTTTGAACCCTTAGATTCTCCTACTTTTGCATCCATAGAAGCAGAAATTAGGGAACAAGTAATTAAATACATACCTAACCTTAAGATTACCAATATAGAAGTAACACCCGCTTTAGAAGCTGAAGAACTTCCAGGAACTGTGGTAGCAGATAATGACCCTAGAGTTTATAGGGTAGCAGGTCAAGGAACTAAAGAACATACAGCTAAAGTAAGAATTGACTTTACAATAACAAGTGATGCTTTTGAAACCCGAGACTTCGTACTAATTAATATTTAATAATGGCAAACAATAAAATATCATATTCGGAAAGAGACTTTGTTGGTTTAAGGGGTGAACTTTTAAACTATGTTAATGACCAGTATCCAGATTTAATACAAAACGCTAATGACGCTTCTCTATTTTCTGTTTTTTTAGATTTAAACGCAGCGATAGGAGATAATTTACATTACCATATAGATAGAAGTTTACAAGAAACTGTTTTACAATACGCTAACCAGAGGTCTTCACTTTATAATATTGCTAGAACTTATGGTTTAAAAATACCAGGTACTAGACCTTCAGTTTCAGTTTGTGATTTTAGTATTACCGTACCAGTATTACAAACTTCGGGAGGGGGTGACAAAGAAGATTTTAGATATTTAGGAACTTTAAGAAGAGGTTCACAAGTGAAAGGTGCTGGGCAAGTATTTGAAAATATTCATGACATAGATTTTTCAGTACCATTCGACTCAACAGGATTCCCAAATAGAACTAAGACACCTAATTTTAATAATAACGGTACTATTGTAAGTTACACTATAACTAAAAGAGAAGTTGTTATAAATGGAATCACTAAAGTATTTAAAAGAGTTATTAATAGTACAGACATTTTACCTTTTTTAAAAGTTTATTTACCCGAAAAAAATGTATTAGGTGTTACAGGAGTAATTCAAAAAGACGGTACTAACATTCAAGCTGTACCTAAAGCTACTGAGTTTTTAACTTCACAAAATAAATGGTATGAAGTAGACGCGTTAGCTCAAGACAAAGTTTTTATAGTTGATAGTAGTAAACCATCAGATTTACCTGGTGTTAAAGTGGGTAAATGGCAAAATGTAAACCAAAGGTTTATTACAGAGTATACCCCTGAAGGTTTTTTCTATTTAACTTTGGGTGGGGGAACCAGTAGTGCACAAGACAGTTTAGATGATTTTACTAGTCAAGAATTTACTATGGATTTGAGTAAATATATGAATAATTTATCTCTAGGTTCATCACCTAAAGCAAATACAACTTTATTCATACAATATAGAGTGGGTGGGGGACAATCTACAAATATAGGACCTAATACTTTAAATAGTTTTGGAACAATTGATTTTGTATTGAATGGACCTAACATTAATCTTAATAGGTCAGTTAATGAGTCTTTAACAGTTAACAATGTGACAGCCGCTATAGGTGGGTCAAATCAACCCACAGTAGAAGAAATTAGAAATTACATAGGATTTAATTTTTCATCACAAAAAAGAGCGGTTACTTTATCAGACTATAAAGTATTAATAGAAACAATGCCTTCGGTATTTGGTGCACCAGCTAAATGTGGTTTAATGGAAGTAGAAAATAAAGTAATGATTAAATTACTTTCATATAACACTGATGGTTCTTTAACCTCTAATGTTAGTACTACTTTAATGAATAACATTAGTGAATATCTATCCGATTACAGAATGTTAAATGATTACATTAGTATAGAACCCGCAGAAGTTATAGACCTATCTTTAGAAATCGACCTACTAATAGACCCTTCTTTTAATAGTGGAGTAATAATAACCAACGTTATTAATACAACAAATGACTTTTTCGCACCTAAAAATAGAGAAATGGGTACTGATATTTTTGTTGGTGAACTAATCAAAAATCTAGCGTCTCAAGACGGTGTTAAAAATTTAATAGATTTAAGAATATATAACAAAGTAGGGGGTGAGTACTCCAGTAACGAAGTTTCCCAAAGATACCTAGACGACGCTACAAAACAAATAGAATTAATTGACGGAGTTATTTTTTCACAACCTACACAATCATTTCAAGTCAAATACCCAACCAAAGACGTTATAGTTAGAGTTAAGTCTACAAATCAAACAACAGTATCTTAATTAGTTTACATATTTCAGTCTACCATTAAATTTGATTTTGAGTAAATAACTATTTATTTTATAAAGAATCAAGTATGCCTAAATCATATAGGATTAAAGCCCAACCTAACGAAGACAAAAATATTTTTGTTAACTTAGAACAAGACTTTGACCAACTAGAAATATTAAGTTTAAAGATAGTCAAGTCAGATGTCTATTCTAGAACCTGTGCTGATTACGGGGTTGTAGTTGGTCGTGCACAAGCAAATGGGGGTTTTGGGATACCTAACGCTAAAGTATCTATTTTTATACCTATAACAGAAGAAGATGAAGAGGACGAAGTTATATCTCAATTATACCCTTTTAAAAAAGTAACTGACAAAAATGAAGAAGGTTATAGGTATAATTTATTACCTAAAGAATCAGAAAGTTGTAATCATGTAGCCACTGGTAATTTTTTTACTCCTGAAGAAGTAATTAATAATCCAGTAATCTTAGAAGTTTTTGAAAAATATTATAAATTTACCACTAAAACTAATGAAAGTGGTGATTATATGTTGTGGGGTGTACCGTTAGGTAATCAAACTATTCACACTAGTATTGATGTTAGTGATATTGGATGTTATTCTATGAGACCCTACCAGTTTATTCGACAAGGTGAAAGTGAATCTAAATTTGAAAGTTCCTTAGAGTTTAAAACTTCTGAAAACTTAGACACACTACCCCAAATAGTTATACAAAATAAAGCGATTCAAGTAGTTCCATTTTGGGGTGATGAAAGTTTATGTGGTGTTGGGATAAGTAGGGTAGATTTTGACCTTAGAGATTCTGGTGTTGAAATAGAACCGAGTGCTACATTTATGGGTTCTATTATTACAGATGATGATAATAATTATGTTTCTATAGAAGGAATGCCTGCTAAAGAACAAGGACAGTTATGTAATTTAACTACTGGTACTGGAACTATAGAAGCTATTAGACATACAATTTTAAAAGAAGAAGATGGATGTACACCCAAACTAGAAAAATTCAATTTAGATAATGGTGGTAAAGTAATTGATGGAAATGGAGCATGGGTAACACAATTACCCATGAACTTAGATTTTGTAGTTACTAACGAGTATGGTCAACAAGTAGTTTCTGATGACCCTAAGGTAGGTATTGCTACTAAAGCAAAATATAGATTTAGAGTTTCTTTTGATGGTGCAGGAGGTGAGGTAAGAAGTGGTAGGTACTTAGTACCAAACATTAGAGAATATGACGGAACTACCAATAAAGATAAATCCTATTCTTTTTCAGACAAATTAGAAGACTATCCAGAAGTAACCCTACCAGAAGATATATACGGTTCTCCGGCAAATCAATGTACAGATTATTTTTATGAATTTCTGCCAAACCGAGTATATAGTGTCGCTAATTTTATAGACAATTATAGACAAAATGTTAATTCTGGGGGGAATAGAAGAGGTAATAGTAGATGGAGATTTTTGGGTATTAAATCTATAAATCCTCCAGCAGAAAGTAGATGTACCGATATAACTAAAGAATTTCCAGTTAACGATGCGTTTAGAGGTGGTAGTACTAGATTTTCTACAGCACAAATAACTAGACTTTTACAAGTCATAACATTAACAATCGCAGCATCCCTTATAAGTTACCAATTAGTAGCATTATTAGTTCAATTTGGACAACTGTGTTTAAAATCTGCTGGTACAGCTTCATTAGTTACAGTAGGTACTGTAGCTTCAGCTTCTGTAATAGATTTACCTGTAGGAGCTGCTTTATTAACTAATTTTTTAGGTGATATGATTGCTGGATTTATAGCAATACCTATTTTAGGTATAGTTTTCTTTGTACCCATAGCTTGGGGACTAGTAAAAAACTTTTTTGTAGTTAGAAAGTTATACAATTATCCCAACTGTGAACCCTGTTTTTGTGGGTCAACATTTAGTTTTAATGTGTACGTACTTATAAGTTTATTTATTAATGAAGAAGATAAAGTATTACAGGAAACCATAGCGGATGACCCAGACAGTATAAACGATTGTAACCAAGAGAGGTATATGTTAGGATTTGCTGGTGACAATGCGTTTTATTGGAGGGGAAAACAAGACACTTATCCTAAAGGTTGTTATGTTTTACAATTTAGAGATTCTGTTTTTATTACATTTACAAGTTCTATAGTAGCTTTATCGATACTTTTATATATACCCGTAGCAGGTACTATTGGTATATATATCGCGTTAGGTGCAACATTAATTACATTACTGGTTTTTTGTTTAGAAAGTGTATATAAAATGTATAGAAGTCTTAATCAGTGGAGAGTGTTAGCAAACATATATACAGCATTATGTGAAGGAGTATTTAATATGAAATTTAGTAATAATTGGGTTAATGGTACATTATATTTTCCTAAGTTTTTAACTAAAAAATTAAAAATAAATCAAACAACTGGTGAATCTATACCAGAAAGTTCACAAGTTACCGAATACACAACCAGATTAGTAAGGGAAATTAATGAAGAAGATAACACCTATTTTTATTATAGGAGTTGTCCTTACGCACCAGGACTAGGATTCAAAGACCAAAATTTTCCAGAAGACCAATCTATCGGTCAAATAGCTGCTCATCACGGAATTAATTACCCTACAACTATTGTGGATTTAGGACCATTAGACCCATGTATTAATGATTTATGTCGTGACGAAAAAACAGAAGATAGTTGTTTATTTGTTGATAAATTAAAACCTAGTAGTTTTCAACCAACGACAGAGTTATTAGGGATGTTGATAGAAAGAAAAATTACTACTATAAGTTTAAATGGTAATGGTTATAATTCATTTGTATGGTCTGGTGTAAATAAATGGTTTGGGGCAGACGCTAAACCAGGAGCTTCTTACGATAGAAACGTTGGTAATAGAAGATTTGGTAGTGATGGTACTGCAGCTAATCCAGGACCTTATCGTAATAGACCTATAGATGGTGACATAGCACAACTACTAGCGACTAATAACCAACTAGGAGTCTCCGTTTTTAGTACAGATTCTAGTGACCCATATTATGGTAGTGGGACCCCCTGGTTTAATCAAAACGGTGGGCCAATTCCGTATAATTCAGAACCTGTAATTGGGCCAACCAATACCCCATTTGGATTAGTTCCTCGTAGTGTGGACTTAATAAATTGCATTCAAGGAGGAAGTTTTGGGATACCACAAACACAAGTTGTTCCTTATTATGATTGGGCGTCAAGTGGGTTTGGTAACTTTGATAATGATTATGATTGGAGTGGTATAGCGATAAAAGGATACCAACAAGGACTTTCATATACACTTCCTGGTTCAAATCAAATAAATTGGGTTACCCCACCTTATTACGATGGTAGTCCACAACCACCATTAGGGTTTTTTAATACAATACCTAGTAACAATATAAGTTCACCTACAGGAAGTTTCCGTTTAGGGACAGGAATGTTTTTTTATTTTGGACTTCGTCAAGGAGCTTCCGCTTATGAAAGATTCATAAACGAATATTTACCACCTAAAGATGATGCAGGAGAACTATAAACTAATTCCACCCAATAAACAATATAAAGGAGCTCCCTTAGTTGACACCATTTTAAATGTAAATTTAGAAGACACTAGTAAACATTTAATTGAAGGTGACATTACGGTACCGTTAAATTTGGCTGAAAGATTCAACGATGAAAGACAAAATTTTTCACTATATAGAATTTATGGCAAACTCCAACCCTATATTGAAAATGCGTACTCAGGTAGAGCCGACCAAACAGTATCAAATTTAATTTATAATATGTATTTAACCACTAATTATTTTAGTGCTAATACTACAACTAATAGTGTTAATTTTATAGGTTATCCTGACTTTTCAGAATTTGATTTTGTTAGAGATGATGTGGATGAGTCGGTTAATGATGAGACTAATTGGAATTTATATGTAACAATACCAACAACCTGTAATGAGTTACAGGAGATGACATATACAGCAGTAGAAGGAGGTAATAGTATGAGTTTTACTGCTTTTGAAGGTATTCCGTACTACATAACAAATAAAAAAGTGGGTGGAAAGAATCTCTTAGAGTTTACATGTCCAGTACCTCACGGGTTAAAAAAAGGTAATTATGTCAGATTAGACATTAAAGTGCCAAATTATACTTTTGCAAATGGAGTTAATACCTATCCTGTATTTAGTTTAGGTAATGGTAAAAGAAAATCAGACAAGTTTGTTTTTAACTTATATATACCCCAAGTAGACATAGGACCCAACCCAATAAATGACGGAACCCTAGGAGTTTTTAGAAGACAACTAATTAAAAATGATATTAGTAGTTTATCTAATTATTACGTTTTAGTACATGAAATAGTTACTAATGTAGAAGATTATCAAATCACTAAATGTGCTTTTGCTGAAGGAGTTTTTAAAAAAGTAGAAAAATTTCAAAGTAAAGAAGAGTCTCCGAACGCGGAGGATAAAATAGTTACAAAACAAGCTTATCCTACTTACGTATATACATTCACAAAAGATATAAATGTTAAAAAATATTTAGACAATTTAAAAAGACCAATAACAACTTTGTATGTTACTGCTTTACTTAGAAACAATTTAGGTTATTTCGATTATCCACCACAATATGGGTGGGGGTGGAACTTCCCATATTCATTTAATGATGGTAATATTGGTACACAAATAGTCAAAGGAAACCCTAATGACCCACAACCCGTAACAGGAATAATATATACCTACCCAGGAGGTTCACCAGGACCACTTAAATCTGGTTTACCTTTAGTTCCTGGTGATAAACTTAGAGGTGCGTTTACCGAGTATAATATGCATGAACTTAAAGAACGTACCATTTCAGATATTAAACATAATTTTAATTTTAACCCACAAGTCTTTAATGGAGCTGAAGGTTATACCTATAAGCCCCACTACCCAGTTAAAATTAAAGTGTATTCCGATTACATTGAATCAGGAGACCCCAATAAAATAGCAAACGTGCCAAGTTACTCTACTTATTTTGAAACAGAAAAAACTTGGAAATGGAGAGATATTTATGAGATTGGTTTTGTGGAAGGTACTAATGGTGTAGATTATCCTTTTCTAAATGCTGCTCACTATCCCAAAACAGATATTAATTTTTTTACTTCTCGTACTGTTAGAAGTAGTGCATTTAATGAAAATGCTTCTATAACTTTAAGTGGGGCTAATAATACAATAGAAAACTTTACTGTAGATGGCTGTGAATAAATTAAAAATAAGAGCAAATCAAATAAAAGATGGTGTTTATGACCGTCAAATGGTTTTTCCTATGGGTCAAACTTTTGATGAGGTCGGTAGAGAAGATTTAATTCAAACCTACGAAGATGAAACCATAGATAAATTAATTGGGATTAAAAAAGATTACGAAGTAGTCAGATATACACAATCCCCACAAGAAAACGGTGACCCTAGTCCTAATTTATTTTATAATTTTAATTTAGGTGCCATGATAGATTCTAATCTTAGTACTTTTACAACATTATTTCCATCAGAACCTAATTTATCACTTTCACCAGGTCCCCCTTTTGGGTGGGATACTAATAACGACCCTTGTCCAGATAAGTTACCTAATTATTATCCAGATAATTCCACCAATACCATTTATTTACCCTATGACCCAAATTTCGTTGGTACCTGGTATGGGTATGATTTTCAAAACTTTACACCAGAAGAAACTTACAAAAATAATAAATCTTTTACGAAAAGTTTTTTTAAATTAGATTTATATAATAGTAGAGATAGAAAACAACAAAAACTTTTTATTAGTATAATTATTAATCCTATAAACGGTAAAAAAATACTAAGACCAACCCTGAGTGTACAGTGTCCTAGTGAAACTTTAGATGGGAGATGGAATTGTAGACCAGAAGGAGAACAATTTTGTCCTACACCTAGTTTTGAGTTAGACCCAGTAAATAATAATGAGGGGTACTATATTTACTGGTTAAAAGAAAAAACATTTTTAGATTTAGATGTTTTTTATATGAGTTGTAAATTTTACAATGCAAAAACAGGTGAAGTAACACAATTAATTAACACCCCACAGTCTGATATAAATTTACAAACTAACCAACCATTTAGTATATCTAAAGAAGATTATTATTATTATAGGGTAGTATTAAATCAAGATAGATTTAATTATACTATTTATAAAACTAGTGATGGAACTCGTGTAGGTGACGAAGAAAACAATCCTATAAACTTTTACCAGTATTTTAACGCACCATAATGGAGGAATATAAATTCACAATAAAAAGAAGATTTTATCCTGGTGGTGAAGAAGTAATGCCACCTAGTTTACCTAAAGGTTACGTACATCAAACCTCACCTACTGTCCCACAAGGTCAAAATTGTTTGAATTGTTATTTTTATAATAATAATTTATGTGATTATTGGAATGCTGAGGTAAAAAATGATTATTGGTGTAAAAAGTGGTCAGACCCACAAAGTTTAATACAAGATTTACCTGAACCCGCTCCATGTATAACAGGTTTTACTGTCCCTATTACTATAGTAGAAGATTTTAATGATATTGGTGTTTATACACCATGGGACGGTCTTGTATTACAGAGAGATGTTATCAATAATTTTTTATATACGGGTACTGGATTGTCAGTTACGGTAACTAACACTTCTGATGTTGATTTTAAAAGATTTTTAACTTTTGCTAATTATACTATTGAATGGGGAGACGGTAACCAAAGTTTTCTAACACTAGACCAACCTTCTAGTACACACGCTTATTCTTCTGCGGGGGAATATAAATTAACTTTAAAACAAATTAATCCTTGGGGTACCACTCGAATTAATAAAATTATACAATTACCATACGATAGTAATGTAAATATAGTTAATCCGTATGGTACCGTAGAAATACAACCCCCTAATTTCGGTGACCCTATAGGGTGTGATGTTGTTTTACAAGATTATATTTTTAGTGGGGATAGTAATCCGGATGTTTATGATTTTTTTACCTTTAATTATATAGATGTTCCATTTGAAGTAACTGGGTACACCACAACTAGTAACCTAAATTTATTTTTAGAGTATGGGTCAAACGGATTACCTTCTACAGGTACTAGTATAAATTTAACATCTGACTTAACTGGTGAAATACTTGAGGTTACTCCAGATTACACAGCTTACACTATAAATGATATAGTATATACTGATTTTAGTGGGGGTACTACGTTATTTAATGCTTTAAGTACTGGAATAAATCCTGATAATGTTGAATGGGAATGTTGTGATGAAACATTAAGTGACCCTTGTCCCTGTAAAGAAAAAGGTAATACCATACCTAAAGGGGATTATGACCCGAATATAGTTTACATGCAAGGAGCTACTGTTTCATATGATGAATGTTGTTGGTACTGTAATCCCGAATCATCAGGTGTCTATGAATGTGATGCACCACCCACTTATGGAGATAAAATATGGGAACCATGTTTACCTTGTTCAGAAAAACAATCTGTACCAAAATCTACAAATAAGGTATTGGAGATAGATGAATATAACCCTTCTTTTACATATAAGATGGGTCAACAAGTTTCATTTTACGGTGAAATTTATTCTTTTGAAGGTACAAGAATAATAAATGATAGTGGGACTACTGAAGATGTACAAGGGACATCAGGGTGGATTGAGTTAACTTATAACACCACTTATATAAATGAAGATAACATATCAATAACAGAGACAGTACCATATCAAGATTTAAAAGAAAGATTATGGATTGGTGGTTATACCACAAACCCTGAATTTGATATTTTAGATTGGGAAGGAAAATCAAAACAACAATTAATTAAATCTACAATTTGGAACAAGTTATGATATATTATAATAAATTAATTCACAAAATAAGTATAAATGGCTAGATATGAAGATTTTGGTGGAGGGGGTAATAATCCCTGTGGAGCATACTACCCTAGAAGTGGTCCTTTAAATATGGCTTCTGAAAGTGCTTGTGTACCTCAAAATTATGGGTCTCAACCAGCTGATGGGGCTAATTTTAATTTTTGGGGACCAGAAGCGGGAACTACAAGAGGAAAAGGGTTGTGTTGTGATGTATTTAAAAGAATAGGTCCACAATCTTACGTTTGGGAACCAACTACATATTACCCTATTTTTAGTACAGTTGCGGGTACTGGTGAAGAATGTCCAGGATGTTTCTACCACGCAAGACGGAACCATACTTCAAGTAACGATAGTAGTGGGGTCGCGTGGAGTGATGACAAACCTTGTGAACATAAATTGGCATGGTTTGTGAATTCTGTTAATGATTATGTTGAAAAATGGTCAGGTTGTAAAGCATTAATAGATGAAGGAATGCCTGGTAACTGTACAATGCACCATTCTTTTGGTTTAATCATGGATACAACAACAAACATATCACATATGGGGTCACCTAACGGGTCATGTCAAAGTAACTGTATGCAATTGAATATTAATTACTTTGAACAATATGTCGCGGGTCAATATTTAACTTACGCTCAATACCCACCTAATAATTTTGATGATAAAACAGCTTATGATTGTGAAACTAAAAAAACAGACTTTCAAGGAAATAATGGTCCCACAGGTTCGAAACTTATTTGGGCGGGATTTGCACCAAATCAATGGAACCCAAGTAATTCATCACCTAATAACTCTCCAGGGTTAGGTAACCAGTCTAAAAACTTTGGGCCCACAAACCCAGTCCCTGGTTATACAACAGCTACTGTTATAAACTGGGACCCAACACTAGGAAACTCACCTTCAAATCAAACTTATGCTGTAAGACAAAATTTGAATGGTGTAATGTATCAGGGGTACTTACCTGAAAATTCAAATGAAAATAACGCGTGGGGATTACTCTCTCCTTCGTTAGGTGGAACCCCATCACAAGAAGACTCCCATCTTTGGGCTCGTAAAAGTGTATGGAGGGTAAGTGATGCGGGAGAGGACGCTTACCCAACATCTATAGATGATGCATTTGCATGTTGTACTTATGTAAGTTTTGGTTGTACAGACCCGTCTTTTGGAAATTATGACCCTAACGCTTTTTTAGATTGCGATGGTATACCTAAAACAAATAGGGAATTAGTCACCGTAGACGACAATGGCGTTGAAACAATCACTTGTGATGATATAAATGGAAATCCTGGTGTGTGTTGGGATAGTAATGGATTACAATGTTCAGAATGTATAGATAATACGGGAAGTCCTAACGCGGCACTTAACGGGTTACCTAACCCTAATTATAATCCTAATTACGGTGAATACTTTAATGCCCCAAATGGTAACTGTACACAACAGATTTTAGATTCTTGTGGTTCAGGTGGGCAGTTAAGTGTCAACGCTTGGACAGATATGTTTAACATGAGACCTACATCTTCACTATATGGTGGAGGAGCAACATATTTAGGGAATCCAAATAAAGGTGACGGTAGAGCAAAATTTTGGGATAAAGATGGGGTAGATGTGACTAACCCTAATGTAAGACCTAGATGTCAGTGTAATAATTCTGGATGTTTACTTCCAGGTGCGGACACTTATTCCTCACTTAACACAACAGATTGTTCTAATCAACCAGCTTCAGTTAGTTTTCTGGGTATGTTAGTGGGTGATGTAACTTGTTGTAGTTACACTAAATACGGTTGTACTGATGAAACTAAAATTACTCCACCACTAAATAATTATTTTTGTTCTATAGATATTAATGGGGATGGTACACCAGATAACCAGATGTTTTGTATGGACCCTACTACAGGAATACCTTGTAATATGGGACCTTGTCCCGCGAATGGTGGGGTACCTTTAGGTCCAGGAAGTGGTACTCCAGGGTTCAATAATCCTACAGTTAATCTTATAGATGATGGAAGTTGTGATTTAATTTTAATACCTGGTTGTAAAGACGACGGTGGAAATTTAGCGGGTGGTAGTTGGCCTAGTCCAGTCTATCCTGGATACGCAGCAATGAATTATGATGCATCCGCTACAGTTCATATACAAAATTTATGTGAGTATGTATTTGGATGTCCCGACCCACTAGCAGATAATGCCTTAACACCAGTATGTCCTTCCTCTACTTTAACTGGTAGTATATCTAATTGTGCTACTGTTTACGGAGTAACCAATCAATTTGTAGAAGACAACCTTATTCCAAACATAGAATGTTGTGATTATAATATACCTGGAACAGGACCTGGATGTACAGACCCTAACGCATTAAACTTTAATCCATTAGCGGACACAGATGACGGAAGTTGTATTTACAACATTGAAGGATGTACAGACCCTAACGCGTTAAATTTTAACCCTGCAGCTACTTTAGATGACTCCTCTTGTTTGTACCCAGGTGACTATCCGATAGAGGGAGATAACTTCTTAGACGGTAGTCCAATAGAAATATGTAGAGAACCTTTAACAAAAGAAGAGGTATTAATGAATGTTTGTCAACCAACAGAAATACAATCAGAAGTATTTATTGAAAGAGGAAAACAATCTGTGTTTGAACCTAACCAAAGATTAGATGAGGTAAGAACAATAGGAGGTTTAAAAATATACGGTTACGGGTTTTATAACATAAAAGAACAAATATAATATAAGATGGCATTAGGAACATACGGAATAAAAAGATTATCAGACGTTTCTCCAGAAAATGTGGAGATAATTTCTTTATATACACCTAGTAGGGAATCGACAGCTGATACTATCATTACAAAATTAAATACAAAAAGTATTTTAACCCCTTATTATCATAATACAGAAACTGGGGGTACTCCTGACGTGGAATTACTAGGTGGTGTATATAATTTAAAATTACCTTATAATGATTTTAAAGATAAAGGTATATATAATTTAATTATAAGACCATTAGAAATTAGGACATCTATTACTGATTGTGGTGTTTTGTCCTCTTTACCTACTGTAAAAGGATTAGTATTTGATTTAAATAATGTCCCTACGGAGTCTAGAAATAAATTTGTAAATAATGGTTTAGTAGGATATAGAGTAGAATATTTAAATAGTGATGGTACTAAAATTCCTAATTTTTATAGAATTGTAACATCATCTTTTTTCTGTGAACCAGTAACTCAAAACTTAACAAATAGTAATCAAAAAGCTATTAGATATAGGTACATTAATGGCGGTAGTAATTTATTATTTTGTACTTTAACTCCTACTTCAGCACCTTCTAATAAACCTACAGCTTTACCTTACATTGGCCAACCAGCACAAAATGTTATTATAACTAACACACATTTTAATCCAATACACATTGAAATTGAAATGGTAGATTATGATGTGGATAGTTTAGGTATAGCACTTTACGGTAACCAAACCAAATCTCTTAGTGATGGAATTTATACCATTTATGACACTAGTGATAACATTTACAAACAATATAATTTATACGAAACTAGAGACCAATTTGGAGAACCACTATACGAGGTTAGACAAGATAGAGGTAATAACATAGACTTTACAAAAGCATTTAATAATATTGCACAACAGTAATGGCTGGAATTTATAATAATAGTAATAGTCCTATACCAGGTAATGGAGCTGACTTTTTTGGTGACAAATTAGTGGGAAATCAATTTGTTGATGGAGTCTCTCAGTTTACTCTAGGTAATTTTGAAATAAAAAGTAATATATCACAAAAAGACTCTAGGGATTTTAGTCTAGGTAATTTTTCTGAACCTATATCTTTAGAGACTCTTAATATTAAAACTTCGGAAGAAGCTAAAATACTAGCATCAAATAGATTAGAGGTTTTTATAAACTACAATAGAAATAAAATTACTAATTTTACTCTTTATGGTTCCTTAAGGGAAAGGTTGAGAGTGGCTGTTACGAATATTATAAAAACTTTCCCAGCGGCAGTAGTATTTAAAGAAATACGAACTTGGTTAGATTATTTAAGTGGTGAAACAGCCACAAACATTATCTATGACCCGAATCTAGATACAACAAAATTAAATCTAAACGTACCCAACGCGTATAACCCATTTAATATAGAATATAGTACAAATGGAAATACCTATACTGACCCCAATGTTTCACCTTTAAGAAATTTAACTTTAGAGTTTAAAAAATATTCTTTATATTATAAAAATATAGAATACCCAATTACGTTTTTAAAACCTACAACTGGTACAACTAATACTGGAATTATTAATTTAGTTGTTAAAGGAAATCCTTTTAGTGGTTTAACTAACACTAGTGAAACTTTTTATCTTAAACCAAATACTCTCACAACAGAAGAAGTATTTGATAAGATGGAAGATGTTGAAAAATTCTTAGTAGAAAGAAAAAGTAAACCTCTATATACCGCTACTTTTGACCAACCAAAAGAAACTAGTACTGGTAAAATTATGAAGTCAAGTGTGTCAGTTACTTGGCCCGCATCAGATAATTGGAATTTAATTATAAAAGGTAGTACGTTCCTAAGTTATTTAGACCAACTGTATGATATTGCTGATACTTACGATTCGTATAAAACAAATTTAATTTCTAGATTTTTAACAACCGCTGCTTTAAAAGAATTTGACACTTACGATGAAAAAGTAGATAAGATACTAAAAATTTATGGTAGAAGTTTTGACCAGATTAAAAAATATATCGATGGTCTCGCTTATATGGCAAATGTAACCTATGACGGATTAGATAATATCCCAAATGAGTTACTTAAAAATTTCGCAACCACTTTGGGTTGGAGAACCCCTTCCGCTATTAAAAATGAAGGATTTTTAGATACCATATTTAAAAGAAATACAACTGTTGAGTATGAAGGTTTAGACCAAAACCCAACACCAGCTGAACTTGACCATGAATTGTATAGAAGACTTTTAGCTAACACAGCTTATCTATTTAAATCTAAAGGAACTAGAAGAGGTATTGAATTTATGTTAAGATTTGTGGGTGCACCAGAAGCTTTAATAGAATTTAATGAACATGTTTATGTTGCAGGACAACCCCTCAACATGAGAGAGTTTAAAGACTATGAACTAAAAATTTCTGGAGGAACTTACACTGAAGAAGTACCAGTAATGGATTCTTATTTTTCCGCTGCTACTAATACATTCCCACCTATAGTTATTACAGGTTATACATTCGGTTATGAAACTGTAACTAAAACTACAAATATAATACCAGAAGTTTTACCTGTAGATAAAGATGGGTATCCTACTATACCTAGGTATGGTGCTGACTCATATTATCAGTCAGGAGCAGGATGGTTTGAAGAAACCACAGAACACCAAGGGAAAAAAGTTATAGATTATGAAACCTCAGTTTTTACTGGTAATACCCCTTTTGTACGTACGAAATTAAATCAATTTTCTTATGGAGAACCTTATTTAGAATTGTACAGAAAATTCCCAGATTCAAAATTAGGGTTTCCGATAGTCAGAACAGTTGATAATAAAAAATCATGGATAAAGAAAGACTCTTACCAACAAAGATATCTAAACCTACCAGATAGAGGTACAAATTACCAAACAGAAAATGATAAATTAGTTATTAATGTTAAAAACGTTGATATATTCCTTAATATTGGACAAGGATTAGAATGGGATGTTTGGAATTTTTCTAAAAAATATAGTTGTCCTTTTGGTCCTAATGCTTTAGGTTCACCTTATCCTGGGGTAGGTGGTCCTGACTGGACAGAAATTGTAGCAGATGCATCTAAGTTGTCATTTTTTGAATTTGCTCAAAAATTCTGGACTGTTTTAATTAATGTTAAAAATAGACAAACTATAGATGATGGACACGGTGGTGGGTATCCAACATTATTGAGTATATATTTAGACTACCTTAAGAGTGACCAAACTTGTGGTATACCTAGTAACAAGTATACATATGAAAAAATGATTGCCTATGTAGAAAACATGGGAGATTATTGGGTAAGATTATTAGAACAATTAGTTCCTTCTACCACAATTTGGCAGGGAGGTATTAAATATGAAAACTCCATATTCCATCGATACAAATACGCTTATAAACACGAACCTCTTTGTGATGATTTAGAGTGTTTTGGGTCTTTTGTACATTGTTGTTATCCCATAACTCATGATATTCTAGTGGACGCTACTTTAGAATGTGGTGGATTGGCCTTTTCAGGTGCTACTTGGCAAAATAAAATTACTTTAGGTGGAACTGTATACACAGGTAACACATATTATAGTAGTACTACAATTACTGACATTCCGAGTACCGACATTTGGTTAGATGATATGGTTAATATTCTTAGTGGTATTACAGCTGACGTTAGTGACCCTAATAGTGTATTAAACTATTATTTAATAAACGATAATAATACACCTACAGGAATTAGTATAGAACAACCTAATTGTATTGTAATACAAGGACCTTGTAGTGGTGGTACAGACGCTTGGAATTTTAATAGTGGTTCAGACCCCCATTGTTTTAAATCGGAAATTTGCCTCACTATGGAAACCAATCAAATAAATCCAGGAGTAGCTAGTGATACGGATGTATGGGCATTTTATGACACCACATCAATGGGTACTGCAGCAGCAAACGCAGCAAAAGTTTCTTTAAACAATTGGGTTAGTAGTTTAGGTCCTTCTTTTGCGGGTAATGTTTATCACACAGCAGTAGGTGGTGAAAGATGGTTAGATTGGGCATCCATACCTATAAGTGGTGGAAGTCCCTCATCTGGAAGTATAACAAATGGTGGAAATTGGGCCGGATTCAATGTTCTCCCCCCAAACATGATTAATGCTAATACATTCCCGTCAGGAATTAGTCCAAATGCTTTAGTTATAAATTTTATTGATGAAAGTTCTTCAGTATACTACACACCGGTTAACACCTATACTTGTACCTTAAATAATGGTAATACTAATTATCACGCTCCCGCAGGACAAGCTAGTGACTGGAACAATCAACCCACAGGTTCATATACCACTGACTTTAATCAGTTTATGTCAGCATTTAATGCTTACGACAACTTTCAATCATTTATATACCCTATCGTTAAGACCGCAAGCAGCGTTGTATTGCAATTTCCATTACATGTTTACGGAGCATTAGAAACCTCCACTGTCTCACCTAGTGATTTAGAGGTGAATCCTTCTATTTTAGTTGCTGGTGGTTCATTATCCGCAATTACAATAACTAACCCATATACTGGTTTAACAGGGACTAATAATGCTACTGCTTATACGGGACCAGGATTGGAAAATTTCGGTTTTGGAGCTAATTATACTTTAGGTACTGACTGTAATGGTCTAGTTTGTGGGGACCCAGGATTAACAAATCTTAATTGTTTAAATATTAATGGTGAAGCATACAACCAATTTTTTAGAACAAGATTTCCACAAGACTTGTTCCAGTTCTTACAAGGGACGACTGCAACCACATCTTTAAAAACTTGTGAAATATGTATACCAATATGTTATAATGATTCACAAGGAGACCTTTCCTCACCATATGATTCATCTTTATCTTACAATTATGGAGATATAGTTTTATGGGCTGGAAATATATATGTTTGGTTAGGTGTTAATAATAGTTATACTGATATTCCAGACGTAGACGCTAATTGGTCTTTATTGGGTACCGCAGATTGTATACCTTTCTTAGGAGGTAATAATTTTAGACCACATGATGATTGTGATGATTTTACTGTAATACCTGAAAATCCAGAAGTTACTGGTACCACAATTACAACAAATCCAGAAATATTTAAAGACGCTATATTCAATGTGGGAGGACAAGACTGTTTCGACTCAACATATAATCCTTGTGAAGAATTAACTGACCCTTGTGGTTGTATAGCAACTTTTGGAGAATTTAACGTAGGTACTACACTTTTCAATGAGGGTGACGTGGTTTGTTGTCCTGAACTAGGTACAAAATGGATTGCTAGTCCATTAACAAACAACGGAATGGCATATAACCCTAATTGTTTCCCTGGTTTATTTCAAGGTGATTTATGTACGACCTTACCATCCGCTTCAAAATGTTGGGTTGAATGTAATTCTGAAAACGCAGGTATTGGAGCAACAAGTGGTGGAATAAAAGGTGAAAGTAAAGAAATGGTAAGAAGAAAAACACCTTCTATCATATCCAACTCACCTATAGACCCATGTGACCCAACTTATGAAAGTCCTAGTGACCCTTGTGCGTGTGAAGGAATAGGATTTAGAAATGTGGATTTAGATTTTTATTTATTAAGTGACTTAACTGAGGTACCAATTCCAATATTTCAATTTTATATGGATGAGGATGCAATCGACCCAGGTAATTGGACGACACCGATATCTAATATTACAAAAAATCCACAAGTTTATAAAGCTAAAATAAATGCGTGTTGTCTAGGGGATAAGTTTACCCATTATTTTAGAGTATACCATAGAACTGGTAATATACCTTTTGACCCTTCACAGATAAGTTATGGTACATATGAAATTGATTTAGATGTAAATCAAAATTGTAATATAGAATTTTATCATGTCACTGCTGGTGACACTGTAAAAGTTTTCATGCATGTACCACAAGATACTATTACTAATAATGCCACTATTAATATAATTGATAATCCACTATTAGGGGTTCCCTTCCTAACTCAAAATCTGGGAGCTAGTAGCTACTTCAATAATACTAATGGTGATGGATTAGAAAGTTTAACTTTTCAAATAGGAAAAATAGACACAACTTCAAATATCCATCAATTTTTCAAAGTAGATGATAGTAACTATTTAACAGATAATGGTACAAACTCAACTAATGAAGAAACTAATGATATTTTTGATAGATATTGGGCTTTAGACCCATTTATAGGTGAACAACCATTATACGGTGCTTTAAGAAATATAGAATTACTAAATGTAACAGGAAATCAAGGTGCAAGTATATCTTTCCTTGGTATACGTGATTACAGATTCAACTGGGAAATGGAGTTATCTTGTCAAGGACAACAAACTTTAGAACTTTCATTTACTCTTAATAATTTTAGTTCTTTACCTGGTAGTGGTAAAAATCCTGGTTCTGGAGGCGTATCAGAAGATAAAAAACCAGGAACAATTATAGGTACCCCACTTCAACCAGGTGTTGGGGGCAGTTCAAAATATGAAACAAGACGGAATGTGGGTAATCTAAGAGATGAATCACTTTTAGAAGAAGCCGCTCAAATTAATCGTATACCTGGTCCATCTAAATTACCAGAACCTCCCCCAAAACCTACTATAGATGTACCTTTCACTGAAGTATGTGGAACCAATATGTCTTCACCTATAATTAATCAAAATGAAAGTGCATCAGGTAAAGTATCGTCAATTTCTAATATTCAAAATAGTGGTAACTTAACGGACGTTGCTGTTAGAAAAGCTATTTTAGATGTTAATGACGATATAGATATTAGAAACTACAAAGTAGTTAAGAGTGAAATGTTTATAGTAAGCAATACCAATCCACTTCAAAGTAGTAGAGTGGTAGAGTACAATTTACCTAAACTTGCAAGAAACTTAAATGATGGTTTAACTTATGAAACATTTACAGATAATAATAGAAAACTTGCAAAATTACAATGGTTAGACAATTTAACTAAAGGAGGAAACACAAAAATAAATATAGAATTTGTAAGTGATGAAAATAAAAAGAGATTTGAACAAGATTTAAAATTAAAAAATGTAGGCCAAGGTGTGGAATACCTACCTGGTTACGGTGAATCTAATACAGAATATTCTTCTACTGTTGGGAAAACTACTTTTATAGATTTAAGAGATTGGGCTTCTAGAAGTTTGGGTAACGTTAAAGACTTTTCTAATTCAAGAATAACATTTGGGAAAGATAACTTAGTAAAAGGATTTGAAATAGGTCCTACCTATACCACAGAAATAGCTAATTCACAATATAAAATAGGGATTACACCTATTGGAGACCCATCCACCGAATTTATAATTTCTACTATGGGACCTTTAGATGAATTTTTAAATTATCAAACAGGAACTACGAGTAGTGCAATTACTCTAACCTTAAGTGGGTTGAGTAGTTTATATTCAGGATACACTAATTTAAGTGGTTATACAGATAATGAAGGATTAAATTTAAGTCCAGATTTTGTGTTTGATATATGTTTACTAGACGATAAAATGTCTTTGGAAAGTGGTATCGCTTTTTCCGACCCTACTTTTTCAGAAAAAAAGAAAGTGTCTAATATAATAACACAAGACTTTAAATTAATAGGTGATGAGAGAAGACTCAGACCAGTAATACCGCCTAAAACATTAAGTGAAGATAATAAATTATTTTTTATACCTAGAGAAGAAGTTTCCACTACAGGTGATTATTTTTATTATAAAGTACCTAAAACCCAAAACTATAGACTACAATATAAAAGTTGTGTTTATTTTGAGTATTTTGATGAAGGGTGGTGCACATATTTGGACACTTATCGTACACAAAGTAATAATTTATTCCCAGTTAATGATTATGATTTTAAACAATTAATTAATTCTAGTATTATATACGCTGGAGGTGACATAACTGCGGACCCTATCTACAATGAAGGTAATGTGGTGAATGACCGTTATGCGGAACTAGGGGTAACTAATAATATAGCACCAGTATTCGGTTATAATTCAGGTAATGGGATACAAGACTTCAGTGTAAACGTATATATAGAAAGACAACTATCTGGAACTACCGCTACTACAATTATAGGCAATTATAAAATAGCTAATAACCCAACCCAACACCCTGACGCTAATGAACACTTATTCTTACCTCTCAATGGTTCAGATAAATACACTAATCTATATGAGTGTTCTGGATTAACAGCAACTACTAAAATTTTCGAGAAAAAGTTTACACCATATATTGATACTGGTTGTATAACTTTAAATAAGGATGATGAAATTAGATTAAGAATAAAAATAGATTGGGAAAATACCACAAAAAACAATAGTACTTCTTTAGGTACTAGTGGTCTAACTGCATCTACAATATCTTTAAAAGTAGGAAGTGATTACAAATCTGAAGTACAAGAAAGACCTTGGTTTAGAGTAATAAATAAAGAATGTAATGTTCCTAACACAACAACTTATTTATATTGGCAAGCTAATGAAATAGGACCAGTAGGTACTAACCTATATTCTAAAGGTAAGTCAGTACAAGCCACACAAGGTAGTGAAATAGGTAAATTAATATTTACAGAAACTAAAGATAATTTAGACTATTCTCTACCAAATATTAGAGTTAATAATTTACAGAATTTAACTTACCTAGATACTCCAGATGTTAAAGACTATGTGGGGGACCTTAAATTAATTCCTACAAATAAAAAAACCAATAGATGGGTAGAAAGATTAGAAAGTAATAAAATAGAAGATTTTAAAATAACAGCTCCTAAAGTTATTGAAATAGGAAAAGACGTGGATGTTAAGTGGAATGTACCTGTTTCAGTAAAGGACAATATAGAAAGTATTAGTCTAGATGACCCTAAATATACATTTATGGTAGAATCTACAGTTCAAGTTAAAGGAACTTTAAATACATTTACAATACTTAATACTTATAAACCAGATTTTAAATCTGATACTGTAAAAGACATCAAAGTGGATGTTGAAAGTCTAATCACACCGAGTAATATTACCTACACATCTTCTAGACCTTTAGAAGAAAGAACTATAGGCTTTGATGACAATAGAACTATAATTAGAGATAAGATAGTAGCGGTAGAAAGTGCGATATATGATAAAAATACACCTACAGCTGATAAAGGAAGGACACAATACTGTAAGTGTGGTCAATCATCTTATGTCTCAGTTCCAACTGATAGTACTATAGGGTGTGACCAGTGGTGTTGTACTAATAGTTATAATGACTCTACATACTATCCATGTAGAGAAAAAACAATAAAAGAATGGTCAGAAGGACTTAACCTAAGTAGGGCAGTTTATTCTAAACCTACAAACGGAATAATAAGAGGATTATAAAATGAGTACTTATTTTACTGATAATTTTGAATTAAATAAATGTGGTAGTTCCGCAAACCCTTTTTTGGTTAGTTGGGACCAAAGTAATTCAGTTGAAAATGCTGTTTCCACTTGTAGTGGTTCTATAACTAACTTGACTTTTTCTGGTGGAACACCACCATACAATTTTTCATTGACATATCCAGATGGTAGTGTTACCGCGAGTACTACTAACTTTACAAATTTGTGTCCGGGACAATATACGGCTGTAACTAGTGACTCCCTATTTTCTTCAACTACAAGTTTTATAACTATTTTACCTTTAACTGCAGGTACACTAACCGCAGGTATAGTAGAAAACGGGTGTGTAACCAATATTAATGAATTTTGTTCTTTGGAAGTAAGTGGATTTAGTCACTCTTCCAGTAATTTTACTTACCTATTGTATAAAGACAATAATCTTCACGATGTGTACCAGGGAGTTACAGGTGAAGAAAATCATACATTTGGAGGACTAGAACATGGTAATTACACTTTAAGTGCTTATGATGGTAGTAGTGCACTTTATAAAAGTCAAAAAACAGAATTATGTAATTGTTTAGATGGATACACCCTAGACTCCTCCCAAGTTTTTGGAAACGTGGGAATTACTTTTACAGGATTATCAGCAAACAATATAGTCCAAGATTGGAGAAGGTATAATTTATTCAATAGGTATTTTATTGTTTTTGCTGCTACAGGTTCTTGGGGACCACATGGTTTTCCGCCATTTACCGCGAACCCAAACAATATAGTATTCGATACGGGTCTACAACCAGACGGTTCAGTAAAGGTGGATGACCCATATGTTTGGCTTTACACGGGAGAAACATCTACTAGAAAAACTGAAAATACATTTGATTGGTATCTGGGTACCTATAATTTAGATATGGTAGACGGTGATAATGTGGGACCTGCGGGATACGCAACCGCAGGAGAGATAGGAGTTTTTTATTATAATACTGTGATAAATAAATTTGTAGTTAGATGGAGAGTTACTGGAACAAATGTTTGGCTCACTATAAACCCGACAGTCAATCGAGGACAAAATGTGTACCCCATTTCTACTGTAGGTCAAGGACCATTGATAACTGGTTCATCAGTATATAGAACCTTAACTGTGCCTAATAGTAATGTAGGTTATACTGTAACTGGAACAACAAATGATGTAGTACAATGGAATAATATTGCTACAGGAACTGATGCTGTTGTTTTAGACTCAAATAGTGGCGTACCAATTTTATTAGCGAGTACTTGTAAATATCTAAACTACGTTCACCAGTTAAGTTTAGGTTCTACAGATAGTGATGACGATACTATTGGAATAATATTAGCTACTTTTATAGATAAAGACGGTTTATATGGACCTAAAGGGAACCCCCAACAACTAACATTACATTTTAATAACGCTAGTTTATTTGGTGATAATGTTACTGTTAATTATAATTCACAAGGTAATTCAGCTTATGCGTTTTCCGTAGATAATAGACAAACTGTAAATTGTGGATATGAAACAATTAGTGGTTGTAGTTCACTAAATGGTCTTACTCCTATAACAGGAATTAGTACCACCGTTATTAGTAATAATATTGATAAATCTCCATTTAATTTAGGTGATTATAACAATTCAGGAACTACATTTGTAAGAATAGAACGTTCTGGAAATTTGGGTGAAAAATTTAATATAAAAATGACTGATTTAATGGTAGCTGGAGATGTGGGCACACAAAAACCATTTAACAGCGATTATGAAATTAATTTTAATTTATTAGATAAAAACACTTGGGTAGGTAACAATAGAGCTGCTGAGTATTATGCGAAACAACAAGACCTTTATAAATTTTTAGGTTCACAAAGTATAGGGTATCACCAAACTTCACAAGAAGTAAGTTACTTTTACAATATTGGGTTTACTGGTACACAAAGTAATTATTTATTCTCAACTTTAGAGTATGGTGGTAGTCAAACCTTACAATTTGAGTTAGGTAATCCCGCTTTTCAAGGAGTCCAAACTTCAACTAATAAGATAATTAATTATTATAATTCTTTAGGAAGTGGAGGACAAATAGGTAACCCTACAATACCAAGGGTAAGGCCTAGACCTAGTGTTAGTATGCAAACTACACAAATACCTATAATGGAAACTACTGGAGGTACTAAAATTAGTGCTTCTACTGAAAGTTATGTACTATATAAACCATTAGATATTGAACCAGATGTTGAAGAACCTTGTGTTGAGTTTAATTTTACTTGGACTAAAAACACAACGGACCTTCTTAATGGAAATATGGTACCATATTACTCTTTACACCCTTACATTCCCCAGGAAAGAGCATTTTCAAAATCACCATCATTAACAAGATTATTTGATAACCCACAAGGACGAACTTTAATACAAACCCCTAATAATCAAGTAATAGGGGAAGGTTTAGAAGCTAGTGATTGTATAAAACTTAGTCAAATAGGTGCCGGTTCAGAATTTTTAATAAAACCAAATTATGTATTTAAAGACAAATTAAAAAATTTAAAATCTACACCTTGTTATTGTGATGGTGAATCTTTAACAGGAACTACAACAGGTATTACAAAAACAGAAAAATGGTATGATACCTTCGACCCAAACCCAGATTTAAAGATTGTGGGTAATAATGATTCTACTGGAATATTTAGTTGGGATAGTGACGGTCAAATAAATACTAGAGAATATGGTTTGTATGATAGTACAACAGATTTTTATTTTTTACGTACTCCAGAAATCGTACCACCTAATTTAGAAACTAATGATATATTATATGGTATAACAGAAACCTGTGGAAAATTAGCCACTCAACAAGTAGAAGTCTCACCGATTTCTGGAACGACTGGAACCACTTCAGTACCATTTGTTGTATCTGGTACACCATTTACAATCACCTTAGATTTTCCAGCTTCGGGACCACTACAAGTTACTTTAAATGGTTTAACTTTATTTGCTTCACAAGAATCTGATTTATCTGATGGGGGAGATTACTATTTTGACGGTACTTCACAGATAAAATTTAGAGTTGACATAATACAACCGTATGATTTAATAAACATTATATATGTTCCAGGAACTTTTGCGAGGTCATATTATTATGATAATTATGTTGTTCCTGCTACGATACCTAACACTAGTGGAGGAACAAGTGTTACAGGTAATACCTTATATACTAATGGATTTTATTATTATTTTAAAACTACACACACCCCTATAGGAGCTGTGGGAATAACTTTAAATGGTACAGTTTTATCACCAGATAGTGACTATACATTAACTCAAAATAATATAATACAATTTACGGGGATACAATATCCTGATGGTTTAACTGAAAATGATGTTATTGGACAATTTTATTTCACTAAATTTAATTTGTTAGGTGCTGCAGGAGTTAAAAACCCACAAATAAATGTTATAGTGCCAATATCACAATATTACACAAATGAATTAATGTTAGTAGTTAGAGATAATAGTGGAACTATAGTTTATACAGAAACTCAAATATGTGAACCAAACAGTGCTCCAACAATATTTGACACAATCAATCCAGACGTGGGAGATAGGCAGACAGGTGTGGAAAAAACCTTTACAGTAGAAGTACCAACCCCTGGTGAATTTAGTTATAATATATTTACAACTAGTATTTATACCTTAATTAATGGAGATACCATTAGTGATACAATTACTTCAGAAACATATAATTTTTCTATTAGTGCAGCTATATTTTATGATGAAAGTAACGATACAACAATAAACACAACAACAAGTAGTGGATATTAACATTAAAACCACTAACATTAATATTTATAAATAAAAAAAACAATGGGAACAGGATACATATCAAAAACAGGGAGTAGTGGTCTAATATCGGTAAGACTAACTGACGCTGGAAGAAAAAAATTATCACAAGGTCAACTATCATTGACCAAATTCCAATTAGGGGATAGTGAATTTTGTTATAATTGTTATACACAAGTACTAACACAATCTAACGGAATTTTTATTATAGAACCTAAATGGAATTCACAAAACATTTCTAATATATCATATGAATTAAATAAAATGAATGTTAAATATCCGATTCCTTTATCGGATGTTAGTTCAGCACAAACTTATGGTGTTCTACAACCACAACCAACCGAAAATCCTGTTTTTAATACTGCTAGACCTAGAGGTTTTTTCTCAGGTGATACTAGTACATCCTACTCAGCTATAACCACATCTGACTATATTTATGGTTCTAACTGGTGTATACCATTTAGTGGATTGACAGGAGGTAGTCAAATGTTATTAGTGAGTGGTGCGTGTAACTCTATTAGTTATACACCCACTGTTGGTGATTTAGTTATGGTACAATATTTTGGTCCTTACCAAGACACAGTAGCAGATTGTAATAGTGAATTTTTAAACATACCACAAAATAACCCAGTACCTTATCTCTTTTATAATGTTGTTTCCGCTACTACCGATAGTGGGGGTATTCCTGTAATTACTAGTGCTAATACTGGTACTACCGTGTTTGTCAGTGTAGATAGAGATATTCCTGATTTTACAATGTATAGTGACACTGGATTATGTGCTAAAATAATAATTTATCCTAAGGGTAATATGTTGAATTTTTATGGAGCTGATACACCAATTCCTTATTGGTCACCAGGTTCATTATCTTTTGATAATAATTGTGATGTTTCTGTAAAAGATGTGAATGTTTGGAATATGAACATTAACTGGACTCAGTATTACGATAATACATTAAACTGGGCAACTGTAGCAGGAACTAATAATACCGTGTATGAAGATGTGAACGAATATGGTTCTAGTGGTTATTGTGGAACTAAAGAGTACTTAGGTTATAACAACTTCGAAGGTCAATTTGATAGTACTAATATGCCAGACTACTACGGTTCCATTCCCGCTTTAGGTTATACTCCTCAGTTTTCTGGAACTTATGTGAGAGATTCTTTTGGTAATATACGTAGTATTGTACCAGAAGACCAAAGGTGTATAGCAGTTTTACATTACACTAATGAAACTATTTCTAATTTTTATGGAGAAAAATTTGCTTTAATGAAAACTGGAGAAGGGGGAGCTAATGGTGTTGGAGAAATGCAAAACTTTAAAATTCATATGCCTACTTTAATGTGGCATAAGAAAAAAGGAGGAAATAGTGGTTCTGGTATCGGTACTGGAATGGGAGACGAATGTACTATAGGTCAAACATTCTATGTTCAACCTCCAGGTTATGCTGATGTTGCACAAGTACAATACATCGCTTCTACTGTCAATCCTGATATGAATGAACCAGGAATTAGATATTATCATTTATGGGATGATAACTTAGCTGCCACATCAGGGACAACAGCGGTACCTAATAGAGTGGGTAAAGTTTTCCCAGATTTACAAATGATAACTATTGATGACCAAGAATTGGTAGCTTCCATGAGTTACAAATCTAATAGGAATTGGACACTCCCTATGCCTAAATTAGAATTGGTAGCAGAAAATACTAATATATGTGCTACACCACCATCTTGTAGTGGTGGATTCTTTAGTAGTGGAGGTGGAGTCTCCTTACCTAACAGTGAACAAGTGTGGGTAAGTTATCTATTAGAAAGTACTTCTGGTTATACTACAGGATTACATTGTAATTATTATCCATACATTATTGGAGATACCACAACAGGAGCTAAAGACGTGTCTATACAATTTGGAAGTGAGTTCCCATTCTTAAGAGAATACGATAATGAGTTATGTGTTCCTTTCTCAGGTTCAGGTGTTCAAGCAGATAAATTTCACGTACTCTACCAAAAAACAGCTTTAGGTGTTCCACCAGACCCTGCTTTTTGGTCTAAAATTGATATGACTTCAGAAATTGTTGGCCACAGTGTTGGAAATCCTATCCAAGCTACAGGACTAACATCCTCTATTTTCTATTTAACTTGTGATACTTTACTAAGTGCAACCACATATAATGTTCATGATTATATTAACATACCACTTAATAATGGACAAGAACCAAATAGCTTACAGTTTGGGGATGAGTATTTCTTTTATGGAAATTTAGAAAGTGATATCATGGCAACTATTTACGAGATGAGATATGGAATTACATTGGCTCCTGGTCAATTTAGTACTTCGTTAAACCCAAGTTGGGACGTTAATAATTTAGTAAGGATAACAGAAATTGGTCTATATGACAATACCAGTGATTTAATGGCAATCGCAAAACTTAAAAATCCAACTTTAAGAACAGGTGCTCAAACATTCCAGATAAAAATAGATTTTTAAAAAATATAATTGATGGGGTTTTTAGGAAATCTAGATAAAATAAATACTCTTGAAATGTTCCTTACTGATAAGGGTAAGGAACTCATGCTAAAAGAAAATGGTTTAGGTCTTTTTGACTTAATAACTAGATTTAGTTTAGATGATGAGGATTACGACTATAGGAGAACCAGTGAGGTATGGGTAGATGGGATATCTCCTGTCCCAGATGGTAGTTTACTTCCTTTTGGTACAACACAAGGACTCACTAATAATACTGGTGGACCAGTTTGGTTTGATAATTTAAGTGTTAATAACCCTTGTAGGTCTTGTGATGGAACCGATTGTGCTCCCCTTTCGGGAGACTGTTGGTATGATATGCCAGATGTAAGAGGTGATAGGGGTACTAAAATAATTAGTTGTTTTTCAGAGACTGGTCAAACACAAGGAGTTAAAGCGTGTACTAATATATATGCATTTTATGATGTTACTTCAGTATCTAGAACTGATGCGGATGCGGCCAAAATAGGTTTAGAAAGTTGGTTTAGTACAGTAACGGCGACCACCTCTAATTACACAGGTAAACTATTTCATATTGCTGTTTTTGGTGAAAGATGGATAAATACAAGTTGGTATCCATGGAATGGAAAATTAGATACTTGGGAATGGACACCATGTGGTAATGGTTATGCGGGGTCAAGTTTAGGTTATTCTTGTGGTAGCAATAGTTCTACATTTTTAGGCCCAGTCACTGGACCGACAAACCCGGCTGGGTCACCCTACTATCGAAACCCCACAACTGGTTTATATTTACAAGCAGATAATGGTACTGTTTCTGGTGTTGGTACTGGAAATTGGACAGGGTTTAATGAATTACCTCCTAATGCTAGTGTTAGTAATTACGGTAATGGTACTGGTGGTATAGCTGAATTCTGGACTACTGGATGTACTCTAGTAAGTGCAAAAAATAAGTCCGCGTATGATTATAATCCTACATTTTCTGGTACTATACTAGGTATACCTGTTACCGCATACAGTAGTACTAATATCGTTTTTGCTACTACAGCTTTTACTGGGACTATATTTAGTGGATACACACCAAATGATTTTACAATCAGTACAACTTCTGGAATACCCGCTGCTGGGACTAGTTTAAATCTTTTTGGTACTTTACCGATAAATTTATGTGAGGATAATTGTTGTCCTGATAGAGATTATAACGGACCTGGACTTTTTGGATGTCAAGAATGTAACCCTTTTGACAATAGAATCACTAGTGGAAAAATCTATAAATATGAAAATAAAGGAACCCAGTGGACAAGTATAGTTACGGGTTCCACACCTTATACTGCAGGTACAATGGATTTTAATTTAATACAAAGTGTAGCTGACTGTGTAAAATATAGGGGGATGGACCGTAATGTACTAGTTGTTGATATTTTTGACGAAACTCAAGGTGGAGAAGACCAAGATAATTCTAGTGCAAGAGCGGGTGGTATTTTACCTTTAGGAATTAAATCCTACTATAATGGTGATTCCGGAAACCCAGCATCTTTAAATACGACAATCTTAGGAGACTCAGGTGGTGAACTAGACCCCAACTGGGGTGTAAATGACAATACTGGATATCACGGAAAATTAGTGGTTGGGGGTGTACAACAACCACCAGATTTAACTAACAACTGGGGAATTTATACTCCAGGTAATCAAATCCAAGCTAGACAACAACAACCTACAGAAGATTACAGGTACTCACAAGACCTTTTCTTAAAGACTCATGGGTTATATGAAAATTTCCAAGGATTCATATATCCAGTAGTTCCTTTAGATAGTGGTGTTTCTGGTAACGCTACTAGTGCTAAAATGGTTTTTCCTCTTCACTTATATGGTGCTTTATATGGAGACATTGTACCCGTATCAGAATTTCAAGACAACCCTACTGTTGTTGCTGTTGGAGGGACATTATCCGCATGTACAATTACAAATGATTATGATGTATTAATACCAGTCACATACGACCCTAGTGGTGTGGTAGTAAGTTCACCTACTTTATACAATACAAATCCATTAAATCTACATAATTGGGAACCTTTTGATTCTTCACAATTTACATCTGCTAATGCGATAACACCTCTATTCCCTTACACTAAAGGAATGAAAAACTTCGGGTGGGACTTTAACCCAACAGTAGGTTGTACAGGATTCCCTTGTAATGTAGGTAATATATTTAGTGGGGGAACTTTTGAAAATGACCTCAATGGTTTCATTACAGGTTCAAGTTTCTTTATTACAACTACTTTAACAGCTTGTACCGAATGTCAATGTTTACCCGCTGTTTTCATTAATAAAAAAGGACCTATAGAAGTAATTGATGATGGTTGTCCTTGTCCAGACGGTACAATTAGTCAAGAATGTTGTGAAGGAGACCCAGACCCAGACCCAGATAATCCCATAACACAAGGTATATGTGGGCCCTTACCTGCTTCTCCTACAAATGGAGGTGGAAATTCTCAGATAATAGGACAATCGGGTGTAAGTACAAATCCACCTGAAGAACCAACGAATGATTTATACCTTCCTAAATCATATACTAATTTTAGAAGTGGTATAAATGATAAAGATACAGGGATAGGAGCTGATTTACCTCCTTTAAAAACAACTTCTAATTTCCATAACTATAGTTCTTTCTATACGGTAGATTTTGATATTAATTTACAACAGTATTATGAAAATAATAGTTTAAAATGGGATGTAGAATTTGTAAGTACATCTAGATATGGTGAACATATAATACAAGAAGGTGACGGTTCTACTTTTTACTGGTTAATAAGTTCTGGATATAAAAGTTCTAAACTAAATCCGAAAGAAACAAAAGCTTGTGTAAGTCCTACTATAGACACCATTAATTTAAATAAAAGAAATTCTAAAGGTATAAACATAGCTTACTTAAAAGGTTACTGGAATGAAAGTGAAACTGAAAAATTTAGTAGTATTGATAACAAATATTCATATACAATTAAAAAAGAATCTAGTGGTGGAGAAATAAAATCAGATTTATTTACAAACGGTGGTGAATATTTATTAAATGGTCAAAATTATGTTGGTTCATATCATGTTCACCCAGATAAGGGACCGATGGTAGGTGCTTTTCATGTTTCACAACCACATGAATATTTAACACCAGTTAGTGACCCTATAGTAAAATATGAATTTTGTGTTACTATGGTTTACACATATAAAAGTAAATTATTGAAAAAAACAAAACGTTTTAGTGTAATAGGAAATAGCTACGGTTATAAATTAAATGTCAAGTCATAATGGTTTACATTCAGGAAATAAAAATTAAGATAATTATATAATAAGAAACAATAAAATGGGATATATAACAAGTGCAACTACACAATATTTAGACCTTCACATGACGGAGAGAGGTAGGAAATTTCTATTACAAGGAAGTTTAGCGGACCAGATAGTTAAATTTGCGTTAGGTGATACAGATAAAGATTATCGTAATAGTCTAAATCTAGATTCTGGATTTGTTCCAGATGTAACAGGTAACCATAATAATTGTATTTTTGGTGTTAATGATGGTTATGATATAAGGGACAAAATCACATACGTTGAGGGTGGTACATCCTTAAGTAACCAACAACTAATGTCTAAAATGATGGTTGGGTATACAGACCCTACGACTAACACACCAGTATGGGGTAGTAGAGTAACTACTAACTTATATATCCATGATTGGTTTACAGCACTAAGAGTAGCTGCTTTTTCTGAAATAGGAAACCATTCTTGGGCAAATCTGACACAAACTGATTTCACAGGATATTTCAATACCATATTTCAACCGTCAGGTAAAGCATGGTCTTTAAATATAGGTGGTCTTTTTGACGCGATGGAAGATAAAGGAAGAGGTGTAGGTTTATCTATAGCTAAGAAATTCTTCACACAAGAAAAAAATTCTTATGTTCCATCAAATAATCAAATTAAATTGGTTGGAGAAACAGCTTCACTATTTCCTATATTTTTTGGTGGAGCTTATGTTACCTCTCAAAATCAAGAAGTAACTTTAAAAGGCCCACAAAGAGGACTTAGAAGAAAAGCTACAACAATTTCTTCACCATTTGCTCTTACTAACAATACCTTTAAAAATATAAAAAACCAAGCTTTTGTAGGTGCTGGTGACATGAGTTTAAGTTTAGGGTCCTACTTAGATTATGGTTATATGTTTGGTCAATTAGTAGAAAACATAACCTACTATCCATCTTATGGGTTTTATAACGAAATAGGTGGTATGTACAGTATTTTTGATGTACAAAACCCTAGTTTCAATAGCAGATTTACTCAAGGAAAAGGTAAAGATTTAAATACATTAGTACCGATGGGTAGAGCGATATTACCATTTAACCCTACTAGTAACGCATATTTCCCATTACAAACAAATCAAATTAATAGTAATAATACTACTAATTTTAAATCGGAGTCTGGTACTGCTGTAGGAATGAATTTAGCAGATAGTACAGCTCCTCTAAATACTCTAAGTAAATTTTTATCAGGAACCGCTTTATACACTATAAATAATGAAGTAAGAGGTTATGATAATGTATTTACACCTAGTAAACCTTCTGGAGAATTACGTGAACCTAGGACTGGATTAGAACTATTAATAGAACACACCATAGATTTCTTTGATGCGTTAACTGTTGATTCTAAAACTACTAATTTTATAACTACTACAGGAGAAGGTTTAGAAAAAGAATACAACATTCCTTTCACTTTTGAGATATGTAATAGTGAAAATTCAGCAGTGTCGGCAGCAGTATTAACCGTAAATATAAACTTTAGTTTAAAAGCTTTATTTGAAAACTTTACCTATTTAGACCCTACACCTACTAGTCCTAGAAGAATTTTAGTTTGGGATAATAGTAAAAAAGAAAATAGATTTTATGGAGCAGGTGCAGCAGCAGGAGATTATACCATAAACCCATTAGCTTCTACCACCACAGGTGGATACGCTATATTTAATAGTAGCTCAATAACTTAAGATATGTCAAACAAAACTAAAACAGTAATAGATACTTTTATAAGTCAATTTGGAAACACCCCTAATGGTGTTACACCAGTAAAATACGGTGCGGGAACTAGTTATACCGATGCATCGGCAAGTCAAACTGGTCAAGTACCAAGTAATAACTTACATACAACAGGAGAATTAGAAGGTTCTAATTATGTAAGAACTCTATTTATTTCTGTAGAAAATGAAATTGGTGATGAAGAAAAGGACGGAGTTAATTTACTAACATACACTCCGGCGGTAACTTATCAGAGTAATGTTAACGGAATTACTGACCCTAGATTAGTCCACAAATTACATTTCCAAGGGGCACAGTTTTTAACTTTATCGTCCGACGGAAAAAGTTTAACACCCTTAAGAAATCGAAATGTGACCACTATGGGTATAACACCAAGGTCTACAAACAGTGGTGGAATGACAGGTGGTGGTTCTACAAGCTCTGGAGGTGGAGGATATTAATATAAAAATTAAAAAATAAATAAATAAAAATGGATTTTAAACCCGTATCAAGTAAAACAGTAGAAAGTGAAATAGTACCATTTGGTACCTTAAACCCAGCTTTTAATGGATATAATGAAGTGCTTGGAAATAGTCTAAAAATGACAGTAGCACAAAGAGACCCTAACAATGGGAGACCGTTTTCTAATTTGTACTCCTCATTCAATCTACCAGCAGCTAATTTTGTAGTTAACTCTTGGGATATTGAGTGGAGTTCTAACGCTTTACAACAAATTGAAAATGATGATAATGTTGTAGTAATAGAAATACCTAAAAATAGTTATGGTGAATTAATAGATGGTAGAACAATAAAACTAACTTTACCTTACATTACTGGTGGTACTTTTGATTGTTATAGTTCTTATTATTTAGCTTATAACGCCTCTAGTGACCCTAGTCAAGAAGCTGAATATTTTGGACATACTTCAGCTTTAAATTTAGGGTATAGTAATCCAGATGTGGAAACACCTAGTACAAATGTGGCTTTTTTATTTTCTGATAAATTTCGTGAACCAGCTGGTGGAGGAAGTTGGTCAGATGGTTATACCACATCTTCACCTCCTGCAGGTTATCCTGACGCTACCACGTTTTTTAGTTTTAGTCAGGATAAAAAAGTGGCTCTTAGTTCATCTGGAGCAACAACAGGTCTAGACGAACCGATAGGTATATGTTATTTAGACAAAGGATTTATCGTTATAACTGATTCTGGGGTTACTCAAAGTATTAACTGGTCAGCTTCAACTATGGGTACTGGATATACATACAGTGCGTTAACCCAAGTTAGTTTCGCTTCTGACGCCTCTCTTACTTTCTATAGTTTTGAAAAACAATGGGTTTTAAATGTATTATGTGAAGCAAATCCACAAGAGTTTGGAGTTACAAAAAATCCTACTGCAGCAGATTTAAATCCTACCGTTAATGCAAATGGTGAATACGAGTTATTTTCTGTTAACAAACCTGTTTACATTAGTGAAGTTGGGTTGTATGATACTGATGGGAATATGTTAGCAATAGCTAAACCCGATAAACCAGTAGAAAAGTATTATAACAATCCATCCTACTTTAATTTGAAATTTAGATTTTAAATGGCATTAAAAAAAGAACCTAAAATTTTAGGATTAGATGTCTCAACTAAAACAATTGGTTGGGCATTATTTGGTATTAATTCACAAAATTTACTTGAATTAACACATTTTTCTCCCAGAGTAAGTCCTAGACCTGAAGATAAAATAGAAGAGTTACTCAAAAAATCTGTTGCTTTTGAAGAAAAATTAAAAGAAGTAAAAGATTATAATATTATTAAAGTTGTAATAGAAGAACCATTATTAACATCAAATAATATTTACACTGTTAGTTCTTTATTGAGGTATAATTCTATGATAGTTAAAACAGTTTATGATGTTTTAGGTATTGTACCTAACTTTATATCTACCTATAATTCTAGAAAATTTGCACATCCTTCCCTTTACAGTTACAATGATAAAGGTAAGAAAGTTTTATTTGGAGGTTTTCCTAAAGGGTGTGATAAAAAACATTTGGTGTGGGAGTTAGTTAAAAATGATGAACCACAGATAGTTTGGCCATATGCGAGAACAGGTAATCTTAAGAAAGAGTGTTACGATATGTCAGACGCTTATACTTGTGTTAAAGGTTACATGACTCAAAACGAAATCTGGTAATTGACATTTCATTTGTAAATGTTATATTTAACAGATGGAAGACTACAATCTCATAATTGAAATATTAGAAGACATTTTAGGTGATTCACAAAGACATCACCCAGGAAAAGGACAAATTGCTTTTGATTGTCCCGTATGTTCGTATGATATAAAAGGACTAGATTGTGGAGACGGCAAATCTAACCTAGAAGTGAACTATCACATGGGGGTATATAAATGTTGGTCCTGTGCTGAAACCCACTACACCAAGGGTAGATTAGGTAAGTTAATTAAAAAATGGGGTACCCCCACACACCTAAGAGATTTTGAATTATTAAGTCCAGAAGATTTCCATTATAAAAACACCAAATACAATAGTAAATTAAAATTACCTATAGGTTACTCACCACTTACTGATGTTTCACCACACGATTTAAATGCTAAACAAGTTTGGAACTATCTTAGAAAAAGAAATATTAGTAAACAAATTGTAGAAAAATATAAGATTGGATTTACTACAGAAGGTGAGTATAAATTTAGAGTAATCGTCCCTTCTTATAATATTAAAGACGAACTACAATTTTTTATAGCTAGAAGTTATGTTAATAGTAAATTAAAATATAAAAATCCTGAACAAGAAAAAAGTAACTTAATATTTAATGAAGGACATATTGATTGGTGTAAAGACATTTATTTAGTTGAAGGTGTATTTGATATGTTTTTTGTTGAAAATAGTATACCATTATTAGGTAAAGTGGTTTCCGACAATCTATGGCAAAGATTATATGAAGAGTCTAAAGCAAATATTATAATTTGTTTGGATGGTGACGCTTGGGATGATGCGGTAAAACTTTACGAAAAAATAAACGGAGGAAAACTCAGAGGTAGAATAAAAATAGTTAAACTACCAGATAATAGGGATATAGCCGATTTAAAAGGGGAAATAAATCCTGATAATATATTAGAATTACATAAATAATATGGATATAAGTGTAGAATTAAGTGTGTTTAATAACATAAAATATTTTGACGAACCACACAAATATTATATAGATGGGGAGGAAATGAATTCTGTGACAAGAGTCATAGGAATGTTTAAACAAAAATTTGACAGTGACTATTGGTCAGAAAAAAAAGCAAAAGAAAGAGGTATAGCTAAAGATGAAATCTTAGCTGAATGGAAATATAAGGCAGATTATTCCTGTGAAAAAGGTACTTTATTTCACGAATATGCAGAAAATTATTTAAACAATAAAGTATTCCCATACGATAACACACGTATTAAAAAATTATTAGGGGAAGGAGAAACAGACGTTAAAAAAGATTTTGATAAAATCAAAGACATGTTCCATAAGTTTTATGAAGACTGTTATGGGAAACTCATACCGATTAAATCAGAAGTTATTGTTGGAGACGAAGGATTTAAAATATGTGGGATGGTCGACCAGTTATTCTGGAATAATAAAGCTGACGAATTACAAATTTGGGATTGGAAAACTAATAAAGAGATTAAGAGGAATAATAGATGGCAACAATTTAAAGAACCAATATCACATTTAGATGTCTGTGAATTTAACACTTATTCACTACAATTATCCTTATACAAATATTTGATAGAAAAAAATACTAATCTAAAACTAGGGGATTCCTATATAGTATGGTTTAATGAAAAAAATGAAACATACGAACCGATAAAGTGTAGAGATTATAGAGAAGAAGTTGTATCATTAATAGAAGAATTTAACAAAACATTATGATTGAAAAAATAATACATTTTTCTGACTTACACATAAAGTTATATAAAGACCACCAACAGTATCAAGAGATACTATCTCACTGCTTTAAAGAGTGGGCAGATTTAAAACCTGACCGTATAGTTTTTACAGGAGATTTAGTACACTCTAAAAATCAAATGACCCCAGAGTTAATTAATATGGTTACCTGGGTTCTTTCTCAATGTAGTGTCATTTGCCCCACGATAATATTGATAGGAAATCACGATTTTCTTGAAAATAATTTAGATAGGGTAGACGCTATTTCACCTATTATTAACACTATGGATAATCCAGATATTATGTATTTTAAGTCACCAGGGGTAGAAGAAGATGAGAATATAAATTGGATTGTATACTCCCTTATGGACCACAACAAAAGACCTGATTTTAATCCAGACCCAGATAAAGTAAATATAGGTTTATTTCATGGACCTATACAAGGATTAGTCACTGATATGGGATTTGCTTTTGATGATGGCTATAACACTAACGAATTTAGAGGTTGTGACCTAGTACTAGCGGGTGATATACACAAACACCAAGTGTTGGATATCCCCAACGGTAAAAAAGCATATATGGTTGGGTCCTTAATCCAACAAAATTTCGGAGAAAACGTACGCAAACACGGATATGGAATTTATGACGTTAAAGAAGATGAATATAAATTCATTGAAGTAAGTAACTCCTCACCCTATTTAAATTTTAAAATAAAAGATATAACTGACATTGAGAATGGAAAAGAAAAACTCACCAACTTCTAATATCCCTAAAGACTTATTAAAAGAAATAGAAATGTTTTGTGTTCTAAACAAAATAAATAACCCTAATGAATTTTTACTTGGGTGTTTAAAAGGGGGTTTCGCGATTGAAAAATTTGGGAGGACACCTATAAAAGCAGGTAAAGAAATTGTAGAAAAAAAAGTGGAAAAAGAAGTGATTAAAGAGGTCGAAAAAATAATAGAGGTAGAAAAAGAAGTAATTAAGGAAGTACCAGTAGAAGTGGAAAAAATAGTAACTAAAACTGAGTATATTACTGATGACACTGAAATTAAGAATCTTCTTAGTAAGATAAGAAAATTAGAAGAGGAGTTAAAAATAAAACCTAAAGAGGTTACAATAAAAGTAGAAGACAAAACTCAAATAAACACTTTACAAAAAGAAATAAAAACCTTAAAAGATAAGGTAGAAGAATACGAGGATGTGTTAAATCATTTTAGACGATTTAGTGGTAGTAAAGCCACTCATCTTAAATCTTCTAGATTAGACGATAACTTATATAAAGATTAAAAAAATGGAATTATTAATTTGGCTATTAGCAGCGTACGGAATGTCTCAGATATTAGTATATGGGAGTATTTTTGACACACCAAGAGATTGGATAACAAAAAAATCTAAATTTTTTGGAGACTTACTAGGATGTATGATGTGTACATCTACTTGGGTAGGGTTCTTCTTCTCTTTAGTACTTTGGTCACCAACACTACAGTTTGATTTGTGTTTACCTTATACTAACATATTCTTTGATGGGATGTTAGCTAGTGGAGGTGTTTGGGCAATCAACGCTATAGTAGAATGGTTTGAACAAAATCGTCCAGAAAAAGAAGACTAGTATTATGGTAAATAAAAACGAGTTAGTTAATCCTTTTATAAAGGTAATATGGGAGGATACCCCAGAAAATTTTACCCAAGAAAAAATTAAAAGACTCAAGAGTTACTTTAAGAAAAAGTACAATTCTGAGAGAGTCAATGTTCTAACTAGGGTAACAGGTATAAATGCACCTAATAGTCCCCAGGAAGTCACCGAAAACGTCATAGACAAAGAGTACCAAAAGAAATTAGTAAAAGAATTCTTAAAAGAACAAGATGTTACCATTGATTGGGATAAATTTGTTAGACTTGACAATAGAGTGGAGTCAAATATTCAAGAAGAAGATAATACAGCTAATAAAAAATGGTTTGTAAAATGGATTGAGTTCAGTAATTTTTTATCTTTCGGTGAAGATAATAAAATAGATTTTACTAAGTATCCTGGTATTACAGCAATTGATTCTAACCCAGCTAATTTTGGTGGTAAAACTACTTTAACCGTTGACCTCCTATTATTTTTATTTTTTAATGTTACTACTAAATCTTCAAAAGCTATTGAAGTTTTTAATAGGTTTACTGATAAAAATAGAGTCTTAGTTTGTGGAGAAGTAGAAATTGATGGTGATAGTTTTATTATAGAGAGAGGAGTAATACGTAGACAAACAAAAAAAGGTGACTGGTCAGTAAGGACAGAATTAAATCTAAGTAAAAGATTAAGTGATGGTTCTCTACAAAACCTACAAGGAGAACAAAGAAGAGAAACAGAAGAGTTTTTAAAAAATTCAATAGGTACTATGGACGATTTTCTACTTACTATTTTAACTACCGCTAATAATCTTGAAAATTTACTAGAAGCCAAACCAACTCAAAGAGGACAAATACTCACTAGATTTATTGGTTTAGAAAAATTAAAAAAGAAAGAACAAAACTGTAAAGAAATTTATACTGAATGGAGTAAAAAAATTATTTCCAATCACTATAATATTAATGATTTAACCACAGATATTGAAAATTTAAAAGAAGAGATTGTAGAGTTAAAAAATAATAATCACACATCAAATAAAGAAATAGAAACTTTAGAAGAAAGAAACAAAGCAGGTATTGAATACAAAGAGAAATTAATATCTTCACAACACAACGACATTAACCCTGACCTTGTTAAGGTTAATCCAGAAACCTTAAGAGAAGAAATAGAAAAAGTAATAGAAGAAGGTGATGTATTAAAAGACAAATTAAACTTAATTACTTTGGTAAAACCTGAAACACCGTATGAGGAAGAAGAACATAAAACTTTAATTAAAGAAAACAAAACTTTAACTAGTGATGATTTAGAAATTAAATCAGAAATAAAAAATATAACTAAATTAATTAAGAATTTAGAAGAAGGTGAGACATGTTCTTTATGTAAACAACCTTTAAAGGATGTTGATAATACCCAAGAAATCAAACATAACCAACAAAAACTTAAAGACTTTAATCAAAAACTAAGTGAACTGACTGAAAAACTAACAGAGAGTGAAAAGGTTATTGATGAACATGAAAATATTAAAAGTAGTTGGTCCGAGTATGATAAAGAGTCTTTAAAAAAGATAAAAGTAGAATTAGATATTAAAGAGAATAACATATCCCAAAAAGAAAAAACAATTCTACTTAAAGAATGGGAAACCAATAAAAATAAATTGGAAGAAAATAGGGAGATAGAAAAGAAGTTAGTTTCAGCAAGAACTCTAATAGAAACTATAACTGCGGAAAGAGACCAACTTAAAAGCCAAATAACTTCCAACACTTCTACTATTAAACAGAAAGAAGAAGAAATAGTTGATAAGACTACTAAGATTACTGAAATTAAAAAAGAAGAAGAAGTAGATAAAATATTTAAATCCTATCTAATAGCTTATGGTAAGAATGGCATATCTAAATTAATTTTAAAGAATACTATACCATATCTTAACAGTGAGTTAAATAGATTATTATCCGATAGTTGTGAGTTTACATTACAACTTAGAATTAATGATAAAAATGAACTAGAGTTTTGGATGGTGGACAATGGAACTGGAGTAGAAAAGTTAATGTCTACAGGGAGTGGATATGAAAAGACTATAGCTTCACTAGCATTACGTGCTGTATTATCTAAAGTATGTGCGTTACCTAAACCTAATATAGTTTGTTTTGACGAAGCGTTTGGTAAGGTAAGTGACGAGAACTTAGAACTAGTTGGTAGGTTCTTTACAAAGATTAAAGATTACTTTGAAAGAATATTTGTAATCTCTCATAATCCACTAGTCAAAGAATGGTGTGACCAGACAATTACAGTGAAAAAAGATAACAATGTTTCCAAGATAACATAAAATTAATTTTGTAGTTTCAATAATATTCCTTATATTTGTAGTATACAAAAAGAGAAATATGAACATCATCGAAACTACAACACAAAAAGATTATTACGGAAACGACATCACTAAAAAGAAAATCAAAGATGGTTTCTTTAAAGACTCATATGTCATTTCAACATCACAAAGTGAGTTAGCAAAATCAGAAAAAAATGATTGTGTGGTAAGAGCATTCATGATGGCTTTAGATTTACCATACGACAAAGCACATAAGTTTGTTGAAACTAAACTTAAACGTCAACCACGTAAAGGAACTTACACTCGTAGTTACATTAAAAACATTTTGGGTAGACAAAAGAATGGTTACAAAATGAGACTGATGGGTTTCCACCCTAAGTACCAACGAATGGGTGAGAAAAAATTAGTTAATCCTAAGTATAAGAAAGAGACTGGTTATACTGTAAAGTCATTTATGGAACAACACCCTACAGGTCGTTACTTTATGATTGTCAGAGGACATGCAGTAGCTTTGGTAGACGGAGTTCTTTATGGAAATTCTTGTGAACAATATGACGGATTTCGTCGACCAGTAAGATATGTTATTGAGTGTAAATAATTAGAAGTCCATATTATCGAATGGTTCCATAAGATTACCACGATTCTTAAATCCTACACCACCCACATAAGTTTCCATGTTGTTCATTTTTCTTCTTTCGTAGTCTAGAACTGCTAAAGCTAACTTCCTATCATATTCCTTATCATCTGTTTCAGGGACTACACCATCATAATAGATGGAACCTCTAAAACTTCTTCCAGGACCACGAAAATCCATTACCTCATCATAATCAGAATCAGACAATTCAAATTCAACATCATCTACAGGAAGTCTGTTATCCATTTCTTCCTCTTGTTCGTTAATTACTTTGTTTAACGCTTTCTTAATATCTCTTTCTGTAATTCTAATTTTACTCATGGTATTCTTTTTAATATAAATATAAACAAGGTTAAATAAAAAAAGGGAATCTTTCAATCCCCTTTTAATTAATTATTTAGTTTTTAACAATTGCAACAAGTACATTCACATTTGGTAGTACAGTTACATTTTTCACAATCACACATAATATTATTTTTTTTTTATTTACCTTTACAACCGAAGTTATTAGCGAAATTTGCCATTTTAACTACGGAAGCTGAGTATTTAGTTTTATTTTCTACTACTTCTTCAGCCGCTTTACAAACAGACTTACCTTTCATGTTTTTTTTTACCCACTTCGTAAATTTATCTTTGTTTTTAGGGTCAATCTCTATATCAGAATTTTTTTTTTCGTTAAGAACTCTGTCCACTATTTTGTAAAGGTCACCCTCACTAAGTTTGATTACGTTTTTATTAGATTTTCTTCTAGGGTTTCTAGATTCAGCTAATTCTTCTCTATCATCTTTTTCTAAATTTCCTATTAGTTTAAGTAGTTCTGCTTTACTCATATCTTTTACATCACCTCTAAATCCTCTAGAAAGGTCTTTTGAACTGGAAGCATATTTTCCAGTATCTGAACCTCCGAAAGGATTGTAAGCTTTTGTAGATGTACCAAATTTTAATCCACCTTTACTAAAACCTCTTCTCCCAAAAGAAGGTGCTTCATAAGAACCTCTTTTAGTTGAGGATTTTCTACTTTGTACTGATTTTGTTGATGGAGAACTCTTGGGAGCACTTGCACCAAATCCTGTAGGTAATTCACCACCGTAGTTAAATAATACATATGTGCCCTCAACTCCAGAAGCTTCTAGTGCTTCGAATTTATATGTTGAAATTTCTGGTTTAGGGTCTGTAAATGAATCCTTTAAAGATTTTTCAAATGCTTTAGCTTCCTTTACTCCTTTAAGTAAAGCTAATTCATATTTTCCAGACTTTACTATTTGGTATTGGATTGATTTACCATCTATGTCAGCTTCTTTAATACTTGAAGGTTTTAAGTTGTAGTTAGTTTTACCTATTGTAATATTTAAATCTGTACTAAAACCAGTTTCTGAGTCAAATGAATGAGGACCTAGTTCAGGAGAGTCAGATAAAGTTGTTTCTGCAGTAAATTGTCCTTTTTCTGGTGGGGTTTCTTTTCCACCTTTTTCTTTTTCACCTTTTTCTTTTTCACCGCCTTTTTCTTCTGATGGGTCTCCTTCTCCGCCTTTTTCTTTTTCTCCGCCTTTTTCTTTTTCACCGCCTTTTTCTTCACCTCCGCCTTTTTCTTCACCACCGGATTCTTCACCACCGGATTCTTCACCTCCGCCTTCTTTTCCGCCTCCTTCTTTTCCGCCGCCTTCGCCGCCTCCTTCACCACCTTCTCCTTTTTCTTGTTCGGTGAGTAGTTTAACGTCGTTGTAAGACATTCCTTCTTCAAACAGAATCATCTGTTTGATTCGGTCTATTTGTTCTTGAATAGTAGATTCCATAGTATTTTCATTTTCTTTATAAATATGTTTATATTCTTCTTTTACAGTATAAATATCATTATTACTTGCAGTAGGTGCGGTATAGGTATTTAACTTAGGCCGTTCCTTACCTTTACCGACTAAATGACCTGAGTCATGTTTGTCGATATCCACATCACCAAATACATCATAATTATCACTATCGGTATTATTATTTTTAGTATGAGGTACCTTATCTTCAGGATGTGTTACCCCATGAATTTCAACATGGTCATCACCTTTATGTTCATCATCAGGATTTAAATAGTCTGGTTCTGGGTGTAAAGGTCGTTTATTAGTTTCACTATCATTAAAATTATTACTATCAAACCAAGCAGAACCTTCAAATGAAGGATTATCATTTTTTAATCTTGACGGTCCTTTATCTATTCCTTCTTCTGGCCATCCAGAGGAAGGGTCCATTTCAGGGGTATTTACAGGATGAATTCTATGTTTTGTAAAATCATTTTTTTTCACACCTTTTTTAATGGTCTTTTTAGAATCATCTAAAGCTTCGTTAAATCTATACGTAATTTTCATCGATTATTTTGTTTATTAAATAAATATTACTATATTTGTTAAATAAAATATTTATAGTTATGAAGAGAAAGAAAAATTATTTTTTGTTTATTGTGGGTAACTTTAGTAACCCTTCTACCGTAAATAGTAATGTTACAGACATTATACACACTTTAACAATGTTACTAAATGAAAGTACTTTGAGATATATTCACCATGATAATTTAATGGTTTGTCATTTCCAGAGTTATGAAACCTTGGAAGAAATAGACTGGATGCTTACTAATACTTTTAATGAAGAGGTTATATCTTACTTTTTATTACCTAAACCAAGACAAATGGGGGTAAGATTAGATAAAGACTTGGAAAAACATTTAACTGACTTGAAATCAAAACCCAACTTAGACAAACCCGTTATAGATGAAAATGTAGGGGAAGGATTTAAACATATAGGTGAAATATTTGCTTCAATGAAAGAAGATATGGAAATTATTTTTAAATTACCTGATAATAAATCAGAAATACCTTTAGTTACATATACTGTAGATAATATTTTAGACAAAATAAGTGAAACAGGAATAGACTCCTTAACTTTAGAAGAAAAAAACTTTTTAGACCAAGAAAGTAAAAGATGACAGGTTATCTGACAAAATGTCAGTAAAAATATCGTGGTACACAAATTGATTATTAATTTTATTAAAACATACAAATGAAAAAAACAGGACCTTTTATAAACCAGGACGAAATTTCACATTACTTAAAAGATGTGAGAAAAATAGACGTACTTACAGTTAACAGAGAAAAAATGTTAGCAAAAATTATGTTAAATGAGCCGACACCAGAACAAAAAGAACAAATCGAAAAAGAATTGATGTTGGGTAATCTAAGATTTGTTATTAGTGTCGCAAGAGACTATCAAAATCAAGGAGTAGATTTACCAGATTTAATCGCTGAAGGTAATCATGGTCTTTTAAAAGCAATTAGAAATTTTGATTGGAGTAAAGGTAATAGATTTATTTCGTATGCTGTATGGTGGGTTAGACAATCTATATTTCAGTGTCTTAATGAACACGCAAGAACTATACGTCTACCAGCTAATGTTGTACAAGAAGTTCAGAAAGCTAAAAAAATGGTTGAAAAAGAAAATTACGTTATGGACAGTAAGTTACAAAATTTACCCTACACAACTAATTTAGACAGACCTATAAATGAAGAAGGGGATACTTTGGTGACTGTAATTGAAAATGAAAACGCTGAAAACCCAGAAGATATTTTTGATACCGACGAACAGTTAAAAATAGAATTAAGAAAAATAATGACTGTATTAGATGATAGAGAAATGGTTATAATTGGTGATTATTTTGGATTAACGGGTACACCTCGTACACTATCAGACATAGGAAACGATTTTAATCTAACAAAGGAAAGGGTAAGACAAATAAAAGAGAAAGCATTACGTAAATTACGAAACGAAAGTAGAGAACTTTTAGATTACATACTCTAATTAATATTTATATTGTATAATATAAAATTATGAAAAAGAGACTATTTCCTATATTAATTGCTTTATCAGCTCTAAGTGTTTCAGTTTCTGCTGCATTTTATTCAGTTTTTGGCCTAAGTAAATTATTTGCTGGTGCCAGTTACCAGGTAATGGTTATGGCGGGGTCTTTGGAATTCGCTAAATTAGTAGTGGCCTCTTTATTGTACCAATACTGGGGCACTATAAATAAATTTTTAAGATTTTATCTTTCTTTAGCTGTATTCGTGTTAATATTAATAACAAGTGGTGGTATATATGGATTCTTATCTGGAGCATATCAAGAAACTGCAACTAAATCAGAATTATTAGATAAGGGATTAAAAGTAGTGGAAATAAAACAAACTAGGTTTGAAGAACAAAAAACGGATTTAACTATAGAAAAATCCCAATTAAATCAAACTATCACAGATTTGAGAACCTCATTATCTAACCCAGCACAAGTACAGTATGTGGATAGACAATCAGGACAATTAATTACCACAACATCTAGTTCAGCTAGAAGGGCATTGGAGAGTGAACTAAAAAATACCATAGGTGAACGTGACACCATAAATGTTAGATTAGAAGCCGTACAAGATTCATTACTTAAATTAGATAGAGAAATACTTAATTTGGAAATATCAAATGAAGACCAGAGAGAACTAGGCCCCCTTAAATACTTAGCTGAAGTAACAGGACACCCAATGAATAAAGTGGTAAACTGGTTTCTTTTACTTATTATATTTGTTTTTGACCCTCTTGCTATAGCAATGGTAATAGCAGCAAACTTTGCTTTTTCTAGGTTAAAAAAAGAAGAATCGGGACCATTACCACACCACCCACCCCAACCAATCATTCCTAGAAAAGTTATAATGGAAGAATTAGATAGTAAAAAAGTTATGGGGGAAGAAGAAATAAATAAATTAAGTACATTAGTAGGTAAAGAAGAAAAAAAATTACAACCCGTAAAACCTTCTGAAGAAGACTTGAAAAAATTAGAACAAGTGTTAGGTTTAGATAAAAATAAATACTCAGTGGAAGATAAGGAAACTGATAAAAAAATATTAACTTACCGAAAAAGGGGTGGAGACGATACTAAAAAATAAAGCTAAATTATTCTCGTATAATAAAAAACACAATAAAACTCAAATTTTATTATGTCATACCTCACGCCCCCTTACCTATTTCAATAACAGTCTTAAATATAGGTTAGATGGGGAATATACCCGTATACCTACTTATACAATTTCTAAAACGGGTAAAGTAATTCAAAATTTTGACTCTAATTATTACTCAGATTTTTTTGGTGTGGATAAAATAGATAAAAACACAATTGTTATATCATTAGAAAATCTAGGGTGGTTAAAATATAATACTTTAAATAATAAGTACGTCAACTGGATTGGTGATATTTATAAAGGAGAGGTGTATCAAAAAAGATGGAGAGATAAAACATTTTGGTCTAACTATCCTGATAAACAATTAAGAGCATGTGCACATTTAATAAATCAATTATGTTCTGAACATAATATACCTCTTGAAATGATTGGTCATAATGTCAAGGTCGATGGAGTTATAAGTTTTTCTGGCATAACAGCAAGAAGTAACTATAGTGAGTATTGGACAGACCTAAGTCCCTCATTTGATTTTAAAAAATTAAAAACATATATAGATGAAAAAAATTAATTACAATAAGAAAACAGTCAACGGAAGTTTTGTAGACCACAGATACGATGACATGAAAACTATGTTAGATAGAGTACGTCTTATAAATGAACAAGCTGAGGGTGAAGTAGAAACAGAAACTCAGGACGAAGATGAACCAAGAGAAAGACCTACAGTCGAAGAAGAACTTACTAAAGAATATACTGTAAGTGGAGGTAAGATTATAGTACACGGTGCTTCAGAAAAAGACCTAGTTTTAACTGATGAAGAACAATCTTCTTTTCAGGAAACTATGGAACAATTTGCGGAAGAAGTGTCTGATATGGCACAATTTCACCCATTAAACATTTATAAAAACAATGTAGAGTGGTCTGGTGACCTATTAAGGTTCGATGTAAGATTTTACTACTCTATTGCTGAAGTAGAAGGAACTTACATTGGAAATGCAAGTATGATTAAGGTGGATAATAAATTTATGGAAGTATTGGGTAAGATTAAAAGTTTTTACAATACTTTCGAATCTAAATGGGCTAAAGTTTTAGCGGACCGAAGAACTACAGAAGTAGAAAAAGAAGAAGGTCTAGGTGATGATGAACTTTCAGTCGATGTAGAAATGGATAGTGGAATAGAATAATTATGAAAGAATTTTTTAAAAAAACTTGGAAGTATATTTTAGGATTTGTCGGGTTCTTTGTTGGACTTGTATGGTTTTTAAATTCTAACTCTAATCGTAAAGTTAGAAAAATTAAAGACCAAATCAAAGATAATGAAGGAGACACTAAAGTAATTAAAAAAGAAATTGAACACACAGTTAAGACTAAAGAACAGATAAAGAAAAATATTAAGTCTACTGATAAAAAATTAAAAGAGGTTAATAGTAAAAAACCTAAAGTTAAACGTAAAACTGGTAAACAAGCTGCCGAAGACCTTAAAAAAAGATTAAAGTAAATGAAGTTACACTCCAGAACATGTGTTAAGTTACTGATAAGTTATCTTATAATATTAATTTTATTAATCCTATCAGGAGGAGATGCAAAAGCACAAACATCAGACAGTTCATTTACCTTTACCGAATCCGAAGTCTTAAAATTGGATTCCCTAGTTCAAACACAAGAACAAACAATTAAAATACAAAATGAAAAAATTCTAATATTAGAATCACAATTATATAACTATAAATTATTACATAGACAGGACAGTCTTCACATAAGTCTATTAAATCAAAATGTTAGTTTATTAGACGATAGAATCAATCTTTATATAGATTTAAATAAAGAACTAACACCCAAATGGTATAATAAACCTATCGTACATTTTTTCCTTGGTGCTGCCACTATAACTACTAGTGCTATAGTTCTTAATTTAATTAAGTAAGAATCCTTATTTACATAGTATTTATATAATATACTATATATGAATGGCACTAACAAACACAGATAAAAAAGAAGTAGAAAGGATAACACGTAAAGAAATCAAAGATTTCCTTAAAACCGCGTCGTTCGAAAAAGATGTTATAGACGTGGTAGATTCCCAACTTAAAAGAAAGAATACTAAACTTTCAAAAACTCATCGTGCTGAAGTGGTAGATGTGAGTACTAAAGTATTAATAGAATTATATAAAACTTTTTGGTTAAGAAGAAATTTCTGGGATAGTCAAATTAAAAACGTTAAGTAAATATGGAACCATTACAAAAATACAAAAATGATGTACGTTCAATGGTTAAAAACGCTCATCAAAACTACGGTGTTAAGGTTAGTCAGGGAGGACTGGAATCCATGAAAGCTGGAAAAGAAATGATGAAATCAGCAGAGTTTAACGAAGAAGAAATAGATGAGATGACTGGTGCTGGTTCTGCAGGAGCATTTGTAGCACCTATGGGTTGGAATAATGATACTGGTATGAGTAAACCCAAAAACGAAGAAGAACTAGACGAAATGACTGGAAGTGCTTCAGCGGGTGCTTATTCACAACCGGCCATATGGGCAAAAAATAAAAAGAATTGGAGAGCTGTTAGTGACCCTAATTTTCCTAGATATGGAGGACCAGGTGCTAAGTATGTTAGAGTAAAAGAAAAGTGTAGAAAGTTCCCGTACTGTAATCAAGGAGATATTAACGCTTTAGAATTCTACGAAGATAAAAAACTACAAGAGACAATTAAAAAAGTTGCTAAAAAAACTAACAAGTCAGAAAAGTATTTAAAAAATATTATCTTACAAGAAATGCAAAGCATTTTTCAAAAAGACATGAAAAAATACCAGAGAGAGAAAATGAAACTGGAAAAACAAAAGAAGAAAAAATACACAAAAAAAGAAATTGATGAAATGATTAGGAGAGGATTCTACCACTCACCAATAACATCTTTAGTTGGAAATGTTAAAATGGATAAACCTATAGGACAAATTTATTCAATGAAAGGTAATAAACCTAAGTACGAATAAGACCTACGTTATATTTATATACTATAAAAGAAAAGAATTATGTCTAAAATTAAATTAAATAAAAAAGTAAAAACTACGATTCAAGATATATTTGAAAGTGAGTTAAAACCTATCGTTCAAAAAGAGATGTTAAAAAAGAAGATTAAAAAACAACTTAAAGAAGCAAAGGACACATATAATTTTCCTGGTTATGTTGTGACTAATCAGGCATTGAAAGATTCTGCTAAACAGAATACTGCTGCTATGGACGCGGTTTCAGATAAAATCAAAAAATATTTAGACTTTAAAAATAATTCTAATCCAGAATTTCCTCATCAAAATAATTCTAAAACTGATTATCAATCACCAATGTATAGAAATAGTACAGAAGAAGAAGAATTTATTGAAGACTGGAGAGGTATGGGGTTAAACAATTTACAATATCAAAACAAACCCAATAAACAATTTGAGGACCAAGTAAATGACTATATTGATGGTTCTATTAGAACAGGTAACAATACAGGTAAAGATAGTAGTGGTCAACAAGTGGGTAATGTAGTACCTTCTAACCTAGGTAAAAACATTAAAAAACAAACTCAAAGAAAATATAAAAAACTCCAAAGTGATGAATGGGCTGAAGCTATACCAAATAGATACGGTAAGAGAAAAGCAAACGCAAATTATATGGTAGCTGAAGCACTTAAAGAACTTAAACAAAATGTGTTAAAGGAAAACATTAAGAGAAAAAGAAGAAACTCATAATCTTTATTAACTCTAAAACTTCCATATATTTATTATTATGGAAGATAAAAGAAGATTTTCACCTATAGAATTTTATAGATACGTTAGTGAACCTGTGTCTCAGAAAGACCTGGATATTTGGTTTAAAGCTAATAACATAGTGCAGGAAAAATCAGAGTTATTTTTTTATTTTATAAAATCTTTATACCTTTTAGTAGATAAAACTTATTTAGGTTCTGATGTAATAAAAGACGAAGAAAGTAAAAACCATTTTAACTGGTGTTGGACAAAAGTAATAAATAATCTGGAGAAAGAAGGAATCAAATTTAATATCCAGGGTGAACACTTAGATTACTTTTGGAATTTCTTCTTAGAATCATTTTATAATAATGATAACACCTTAGTTATAGATAAAGTAGATAAGTTTTTTTCTACCTTATTTGTTATAAATGACCCTAAAACAAAGTCTGAATTAGACATCTATACCGAACTTTACAAAACTTTAGATAATAATCTTATCAAATAAAGTTGACTTCTACCTCTCTTATAGTTAATTTTTTCACATACGTTCATAACGTACGCAATAATAAATTTTAAATTAATACAAAAAAATGGAAACATTAACGCAACTTAAAGAACTAGTAGAAAGTCTATCGGTAGACTCTAGTAAATTTTTTGAAAACAGTAACAAGAGTGCTGGAATTAGAGCAAGAAAAACTGCACAACAAATTAAAAATCTGTGTCAAGATTTAAGAAAAGAAATTTTAGAAGCTAATAAATCTCAGTAATTATGGTTATGATAAAAGGTTTTATATTTATAATTTCTATTTTATTGGTAGTGAAATATGTAAGCACTTTTATTATTAATCTATTGAGTAATCCACCTAAAAAAATGAAAATGAGATACTACAAAAGTATTGCTGTGGATGAGATAATGATTTATTTTGCAGTGTCTTATTTTTTAACATACATAATTTTTAAATGAGTTTATTTAACAGTATACAAAGATTGGGTAAAACTTTTTACAGTATAAGGAAACATGAAAATTACTTTATTCTAGATTTAATGTTTCCAGTCAATTGGACCTATGAAGGTTTATATAATAAAGAAAAGATAGCTGTAAAAGTTAATAAGAATAGTAATGGAACTTTTGTAATATCTTTCTATTGTATAGATAACCAAGATGAGGTTAGTTTTTTGGAAACTGAGGTTTTAAGAATCATTAAAGTTAATAAAGACGAAGAAGAAAAACAAATGTTGTTAATTCAGAAAAAAGAAGAACTTGAAAGATTATTCCTGTCTAAAAATTTAGAAGAATTAAAAACTATAAGCTTTAACCATAAAAAAGAAATCAGTTTACCTAATATACCTTTAACAACAAATAATGGGAAAAATAACACAGAACTTGGAGTGGTTGCAGAAACAGATAAAAAAGGACAACAAACAAATCCTAAACCACAAGAACCAAATAATACAGACAATTAAAAAAAAATTACCTGTATTAGAAAAAAACGAATTAAATATGCCACAATTTAGTGAAAAATATTTAAGAGAAAAAGAAGAAGATAATAAACCTAAAATTATGGAGGGATATTTAGCGTCCCTCCTTAATCTTTCTGATAACCTACCTTTCACTACTCTTAAAGCCGAAATGAATTTTACAGTTGATTCCAACACATACGTAAAAATATTAAAAGAAGTTGAGAAAATTAAATTAGGTGAGGAAGTAGAACCAGAACTATTAAACATAGAACCAACCTTCGATGTTCAAATAGGGGAAATATTAGTTACTTTTAATATGAAATTAGATTAATAGGTGTAATGTTTATATAATAGTTTTCTACAAAATCCCTTACTCTCTAGTAAATTATAAAGTTCTTTTCTTTGGACGGTAGATAAATCTCGACTTATTAAAAAATTAAATTTACCGTTATCGGTAAAATATTTTTTTATACAAGATAAAAATCTTGAAGCCTCACTTACATTTTTTAAACTAAATAAATTAAACAAATCGTTATTTTGTACTACTACTTTATTATTTAGTGAATATATTTGTATAATGTTTTTAGTATTTAAATATCTATCGTATAATTCTTTAAAATCTATCCTCCTACCTAACTGATGGTCGTAAACTTTTTCCTCTATAAGAAAAGGTTTAATTTTAATAATTTGATATTTTTTATTTTTCATAGTAACCTCAGTTAATCTTCCTAGTTCATCCCTACGATGTATAGGGGTCTTCCTACATTTACCAATACAAACTAAAGCCAACTCAAATTCACATTCTATTTTTTTATTGTACTTTACAGGGAATATAACATTTGATTTTTTATGTATTTCTTTGTATTTTTTATTAATGTTAGTAAAAATACGAGAACTAGCAACAATTCTTTTTTTAGATTTGTTGTTAAATAAAACAATTTGATAACTAGTGATATCCATATGAAAAATTATTATGAAATTTTAGGTGTAAGTAAAGAGGCAACTGCGGAAGAAATAAAAAAAAGTTATCGTAAACTTTCTTTAAAATATCATCCAGATAAAAATCCTGATGGTGAAGATAAATTTAAAGAAATATCTGAAGCTTATAGTATTTTAAGTGATAATGAAAAAAGAAATAAATATGATAATGGTGGGATGAACTTTGAGGACCTTTTTAGTGGTAATGCGGGTAACCCATTTGATATGTTTAATGACTTATTTGGTAACCAAGGTTTTAATCAACAACCTAGAACTAGAAGAGGTAGAGATTTAAATGTGAATTTAAATATATCACTAGAAGATTCATATTTCGGTAAAGAAAAGACTTTAAATTTTAATAGAGTGACTACTAATAACAAAATGTGTGGGACATGTAAGGGACAAGGAATAGTCCATCAAACAGTTCAACAAGGACCCTTTAGGCAAGTACTCCGCACCACGTGCCCAAGTTGTAATGGTAATGGTTTTGAAGGGGGAGGATTCTACAAAAAAGAAGAAGTTAAATTTAATATTCCTAAAGGTATTGATGATGGTTTACTGATGAAGTTAAGAGGTAAAGGTAATGCTGTTTGGGGTGGAATTGATGGAGACTTATTAATAAAAATTCGTATACTACCACACACTACTTTTAAAAGAGCTGCTGAACAATTACATTATAATGAGGATATTAATTTTGTTGATATTTGTTTAGGTAAAGAAATATTAATAAAACATTTTGATGGTGAAATTAAAGTAGTAGTACCACCTAATTCAGACTTTAAAAAACCTCTTCGTGTAAAAGAAAAAGGATTTTATGACCCATCTGGTTTTAAAGGAGATTTATATGTATTTTTAAATCCAGTAAACCCTATTAGTATCACAGAAAATGAAAAAAAATTACTAGAAAAATTAAAAGAAGAAGAAAACTTTAAATAATGGAAAAAGAAAAAAAATGTAAGGGTTGTAAAAAGAAACCTTTAACCGATTTAAATGAACAAAAAATTAAAGACGAACAGTTTTCACCCCTTGTCAAAGTCTTAATTTCTTTGTATACTGTATTAGCAATATATGGTTCTATCCGTTTATTTATGGATTTAAATAACCTATTTAAAAATATATTTTAATGAAAGAACAACTAGATTTATTTCAAACTGAAGAAGAAACTTTTGATTTTGAGTCGATGAAACAAGACTTAATAGACAATTTGGATATGTTAAAAGAAATGACAGTTCAAGAACAGACCTTATATAAAAAATGGCAAGAAATGAATAAGGGTGGTAAGATGTCTAAAATTAAAAAGAAACTTTTAGGTTATAAAAACAATCTATGGACACCTACAGATATTACAAATGTTGATTTAACCATAAAAGAAATATTAGAAATTGAACCTTACGTTGTTATGGCAGAAAGTGGTAAAGGTGTCACAGAATGGGTTAACTATAGAAAACTTATTCACACTATGGAATGGGTAGCTAATCCAGGGAGAAATATGAAATTTTGGGTTAGAGATAGAAAAACAGATAAAGTGTTAGGTCAAATATGTTTAGGGTCAGATGTAACAAGTATTAAAGTTAGGGACGCTTATATTGGTTGGGACAAAACTAATAAATTTGAACAAGGTAAATTAAATTGTACCGCAATAGCCACCACCATATGTAGCACTCAACCTGGTGGATTTAATATGTTAATGGGTAAATTAGTAGCTTCATTAACTACATGTAAGACGATTAGAGACGCGTGGGAGAATAAATACGGTAATAAGTTAATTGCTGTAGGGACTACCTCTTTATATGGTATACACTCAATGTATAACGGTATACCACATTTTAAAACGATGGGAGAGACAACAGGACAAGTTAGACTTAAACCAGATGATAGTGTGTATTTACCCTGGAACAAATGGTTAAAAGATAACCACCCCGAAGAACATAAAAAAGCAATTAGTGCTACAGGACCCAAACAGAATATTATAAATAAAGTATTCAAACACTGTGGGATTAAACCATCCACATATGACCATGGATTTAAAAGAGGTGTCTATTTAGCAATGATGTATGAAAATGGATGTGAGTTTCTACGTGGTGAAATAAATGAGGATAAACTTAAATTAAAAACAAAGTTTGAAGAAGACATTCCATATACAGATAAGTGGTGGAAGAAAAAAGCGGTTAAAAGGTACCAAACTTTACATAAAAATAATAAAGTAAAACCTGAAACATTATTCTATTGGGACGCGATAGATATATCTTGGGAAGAGATGAAAGAAAAATATTTAAAAGAAGTTGGACGTTAAAAACAAATAAATGACAAAAAAAACAAGAACATTAAACGAATTGAGACAAGTAAAAGACAGTGTTTATAAAACACCAAAAGTAAAAGGGGTAGAAAACTATTATACCACCCACCAAGATTTTAACCAACAATACATTGTGGATTTAATACAAAAGTATCCTAATGATAGAGATTTAGGTGCTAAGATTAGAGAATATTATCTTCACTTAATTAAAAAAATGTAAATAATTTGTTTTATAGAAATAAATTACTTAGATTTGTTATATAAATTATTAACCATTAAAAATAAAAAATCCGATGAGGGCAACTAAAAAAGAAAAATTAGGAAACTATATTTGTAAAGTAGGTAAGTATGATATCAGACAAATTATTAAATCTGGAGGCATCACTAAAAGTTTTGGAAAAGCAACCCAAAGTAAAGGTAGTTGTGAGGGTAGAATTTACTTGGGTAAAAAACTGATTGAAGGTAACCTAAAAAGTTCTAGTGAGGCAGTTCAAAAAGCATTTGATTTGACTTGCAAAGAAGGTGACCAACAGTACGTAGATAAACGACTAGTTAAAAAACATAATTTAATCTGTGGGTAATTTTAACTACAGAGTAAAATTTAGGGGGGTAAATAAATTTACTCTCCTTTTTTTTTAAATTAAGGTGGTGTATTTATTCTATAGAAGTGATATTTATAATTAAACAAGAAATCTAAAAATGAGTTTTACAAGTTTATTAAATGAGGTTAGAGAGATATTAGAACAAGAGTTGTCACGTTTGGAAGTGATGATGGATAGATATGCAAAACCTAAGAAGAAGGCTAATGGAAAAGTAGTTCCAGCAAAAATACCAGAAGACATATTAATAAAATTAATTGTTGCAGACCCTACTACTCGGTCAGAAGGGGAGGGAGAAGGTATACTAATCAAAAAAGTAGGTAAGTACGTTCAATGGATAATTAAACAGTGGTTAGGGTTACAACAAAAAGCTCAAGATGAATATCCTTACGACCCAAAACCTAACTCACCCTTCCAAGGTAAAGTTAATCAATTACAAGACCTATTTTTAGAAGACCTTTACAAAACAACTGAAGATTTAATTAAGTTTGATAGATTTAAGTCACAAGTAGACGCTAGTAAAAGAGATATTAATAAAATTACTTCTCCTGATGAACTATATGATTTAACCAAAGATTTTTCATTAGAAAAGGCTACAACCAGTAAAGCAGAACAAAAAGCTCAAAGAAAACGTGAAGAAGTTGATTACGTTTACGACGGTGACAGATGGGAAGTAGTCGTTCCAAAAACTAAAGCAGTTAGTTGTGATATGGCAGGTGCACCTTTAACTAGATGGTGTACAGCTTCAGACAATTGGAATTACTATGAAAGATATTCAGGACAAGGTCCTTTATACATGATTAGAGATAAGAATGACATTGTAACTAGTGGAGGTAAAGGTGAAGGTGAACCAAGACCTAAATACCAATTCCACTTCCCATCAAATCAATACATGGACCAAGATGATAGAAGTGTTAACTTAGAACAAATGTTACAAGATGGTGGGGAACTTAGTGAGTTAAAACAATTCTTTAAACACGAATTTGCAAAAGCACTTAACAAAGACTTTGGTGACCAGGTACAAATAAACTACCCTAACGACCAAGTATCTAGATTCATAGGTCTATATGGTTTTGATGAATTTTTCGATAAACTTCCACAATCATTAAAAAGATTTGATTTTGAGAAGGGAAGTAGAGGGTACAATAGAGGAAACGAAGAAGAGTTACCAGCTACTCCGTTACACCCTAAAATTTTAAATTTCCCTAACTTAGAGGTGTTACACATTGAAGGTTTACTTAGTGAGTTACCAGAAGATATTAATAGACTACAAAATCTAATGTTTATTTCTATACCTAACAATCCCCAGTTAGAAACACTACCAGAATCTTTAGCAGACTTACCAGGTTTACAAGTTTTAAACATTAGAAACAACCCTAAATTAAAAATAGGACCTAGAGTTCAGGCTCTGATAGATAGTGGTGAGGTTACTGTAGTACAGTAATTAAGAAAGTTTATCCCAACTACCGTTATTAAGTAATTTAAAAGTACCTATGTATTTTTTATCCCATTGATTTGGGTTAATTAAACTCAGAAATAAATTCTTATTATCTCTTTCATATAAAAAATATTCTTCCCCCAGTAAAGGTTGGAAGTTATATTCGGATTCGTAGACTAGTTTAGTCCAGTTATATTCCTCAACCAATTCTTGATATTCTTTTTTTAATTCTTTTAATCTAGAATCAAAATAATTGTCTGCTTTATAACTGTCACTTTTATCTACCTTAATTGGTTCGAATTTTTGTGAACCCACCGTGGTAGGATAAGATTTTATATTAGCGTCAAATTTTTCACTATCTTCATTATATACTATATTGTCTGGGTATTTCTTTTTCATAAACAACTAAAATATCTTTCACCTCTATCACAGAGTATTGTTAAACCGTTATTACTATCGTTATCCCTCAACCACTCAAAACACACTTTAACATTAGCTGCTGCACTAACACCTACAAATAAACCAAACTCAGAAGCTAATTTTTTAGCAAATAATTTAGCACATTCAGTTTTAATTGTTCTAACCTCATCTACTAACTCTAGGTCAACTAAAAATTTACTACCATCTCCTATTCCTTGTATACCGTGAAGTCCTGGTTCACCCCCTGACATGACGGGACTTTCCGCTGGTTCCACAGCGACTACTTTTATATTGGGCCATTTTTCTTTTAGATATTTTGCAGTACCCATTAAACTCCCACCAGTACCTGTCCCCAAAACGATTACATCTGGTTTACTAGTATATAAAGGATATGTTGAGTAAAATTCAGGTCCCGTAGTTTCGTAATGAGCTTTTATATTTAAAGGGTTGTGGAATTGATTACAATTAAACCACCCTTCTTCTTTACACATTTTATCTCTTAATGCTATTGCCCCATCAAAATCACCTTCAGCTACTTCTATTAATTTTGCTCCATATATTTTGAACATATTTTTTCTTTCTTCGGACATATTAGAAGGCATAATAATAACCATTCTGTAACCTCTTTCCGCAGCTAACATAGCAAATGCAATTCCACTATTACCTGATGTGGCTTCACACAAAGTACTTCCCTTTTTTATTAAATTTCTTTTTTCTGCATCATTTAAAATGTAAGTAGCCATACGGTCCTTTACGGAACCAGATGGATTCATAAATTCCGCTTTTCCCCACACCGTAAATTCACCAATCTGTATTGGTATTAAGGGGGTTTGGCCTACGTAGTCTGATAATTTTTTCATATCATAAGTTTAATATTTTAGGTGATAAAGTCCACATCATCTTGATAAGTATTTTACTTTAGTGTATTATTATTTAACTAATCTCAAATATTTATAAATGATGAATGTAGATGTGGAAATATATTGTAGAAACTTTAAGAGTTTTTTTCTTAATAACCCTACCAGTAAAGACGAATTATTGTCGACAGTACCTGGGGTTAGTTTTGAAAATTTTATGATAGAAGTTACTAAAATAGCTGAAGATAATTTTGAAAAAGGTGGTGACCCCGCAGTAACTAGAAAACAAATTTTAGATATACTAAATGATTTGTATGTGGAACATGTTAAGGAACATTACAGAGAATTTGGTGAAGAAGTAGGATTAATCACAAAACCTACGATAGACGAATCTAAAGTTTTTCAAAATCTAAAAGGATTTAACATAGGTTTAAATTAAGCTATATTTTCTATAGTTGCTTTATAACTAGATTTAATTATATTGGCTCCCGACTCTTCCTGTATTAAAGTGTAAGAAATCAGCAAATGGGTTGTACACTCAGTTATTTTGTCTTCCCCATTACTGACATTCATACTCCAACACTTGGTAACTCCCGTCGCTTCTCCTTCTGGTTGTAGGAGCTCTAATATCAGTGTAAATAACAGAGTTAAAGCTGGGGTACTACTACCTTCCACACATTCAAACTTATAAATTTTTATATGTACATTGATTGTTTCTCTATGTCCCCCAACGTATAAATTACCACATACATTTAAAGCATTAGTTACAGAACCATCTATAGTATGTGGAAAGGGTACCCCGCAATTTAAATTTGCATAAGTAAAACTAGTTTTAACTAAATCCCAAGCTCCATTACCTGAACCTGAATTAAATCCACTATTTTTATTCCCTATATATTCAAATCCACCTTTTGGTTTTTCTACATGCATAGAATTAGAAATAATTAATATGGGGGTAATTGAACTATCAGGAACGTCTATTTTTATTAAATTATTGGAAGGGTTACTTAAAGTAACATTACTACCTCCACTTAAAATTAATACTTGTTGAGAATCATTTCTGGTGGTGTAAGATTTATTACCAGATAATGTAGTACCAGTTACAAAAGTATCGGTACCACTACTACCACTTACACAATGTTTTATTAAATCACAATCAAATGGTGTGGGTGTAGGAAGGCAATCAATAAATTCTTGTGTTGTCGCTGAATAAGGATTAGTAGTATTTATAATTCTATTAGCTTCTACACAAGGTCCATCACAACCGTAATATTGGTCAAACCAGTCAGACATAGTTATTGAATTTTTATTCTAGCTAATTCACCTCTAGTCCAAGGTTCATAATTAGGACCTAAGGTATAAACAAACTGTCTACCTTTTCTATCCATTTTTACTATGCCAGAGTCGTTTATAACTGCAAAGAATTCAGAGTTGTGACCTGGAGTATAAGTCCTACCGATAGAATCGTAAAATTCTTTTCTGGTCTTCCCAGGGTTGTTCTTAACAAAGTCTATAAATAATTGAGTTAATGAACCTTCTTTAGGTGGATATCTAAAAGTTAAAGGAGTCCTAGTCCTCATAGGTTCCCAAACA